>Ga0209501_10000034_pt1 | contig 178100 bp, 168 predicted proteins | sample ArcticOcean_MG_C_4_FD_187434 | JGI IMG/M metagenome (GOLD analysis project Ga0209501, IMG submission 187434) | Marine microbial communities from western Arctic Ocean - ArcticOcean_MG_CB4_134 (SPAdes) (version 2) | ecosystem: Environmental > Aquatic > Marine > Oceanic | place: Arctic Ocean... | reverse complement strand
GGCCCCTGCCCATGGTGTGGGCCAATATCTCCACCAACGTCGTCAACTTCGTGTACGGGCGCTTATCGTCTTCTAGTATTTGGGCTTCCGGTATTTGGGCTTCCGGTATTTGGGGCGCGTCAGGAGACAATTCCCGTACTCGGTGCAGGACGCCCAGGGTCAACGGGCGGCCGCATTCGGGGCATCTCGTCCCATGATCGTCGGTCTGGTCAGGGGTCTGGCTGACTCCGCACTTGCGGTGTCCGGTCAGATGGTACTTCCCCTCTTCAGGGAAGAACTCCAGAGTCCGCTCCACCCGGTTTTCCTTCAGACCGGCGGTCAGGTCCCGGTAGCCCGGGCTGCCTTGAAAAACCGTTAGCTCGCGTCCCATATTGGGCAGAGAATGGGCGTCCGAGAAAGAAACGATGGTCTTACCCGCCAGCGCCGGCACTCCCCAGTTCATCTTGGGGTCACTGGAAAGGCCTGTTTCGACCGCGGGGATAAACGATGTCATGTCTTCGAAGCATTCATCCAGGGCGTCGAACCCCGATTTTGATCCCAGCATCCCGTACCAGGGTGTCCAGATGTGGGCCGGGACCACCATGCAGGCTTCGTCGATCTCCAGCAGCCAGGCGGTCAGGTCCCGGGCCGAGGCTCGAACCGTGGGGCGTCCGTCGCCGTTCAACTTGGAATCAAGCTTCTCCAGCATTTCGCGGATGCGGTGGACGGCCTCGAATCCGGGAGCAAACACCAACAGGTGCACCCGGCGGGAGCGGCCTCCCTGCTTGTAGACGCAGCTGATCTCCGTCCCCAGGACGAACCTAACTCCATCAAACTCCAGGTCGCCGTCACCCGCTTGCGTCAGGTCTTTTTCCAGGCCTGATAACCAAGCGGGATGGGTAAAGTCGGCGGTGGATAGCAGGTCTATAACCTTAACCTTGGCCCAGGCAGTCATATTGGCCAGGGTCAGGTTTTTGCTACAGGCGTAGGCGTAACGTGAGTGCAGGTGTAGGTCGGCGGTGAACGACATGCCGCAGTCTAGCATGGGGGGTTAACGGACCTAAGACGCTCATAACTTGACCGTTGGCAGGCGCGGTTCTATCCTTTACAAGGCGAAAGCCCACAAACTACAAACAAACAGTAAACGGAAAGGTGAACCTGCAATGACCACCAGCGCTAAATCAGCAACAGACCTTAAACCCATGGGCGACCGGGTTGTGATCCGCCCCAGCGAGCAAGAATCGGTTACCAAAGGCGGGATATTCCTGCCCGACACGGCACAAGAGCGCCCTCAGCACGGCGAGGTGGTGGCAGTGGGACCAGGGCGGGTGCTGCACAATGGCAAACGCATCGATATGGAAGTCAAAGCTGGCGACAAGGTTATCTACTCCAAGTACGCCGGGACCGAAGTTGCAGTCGAAGAAGAAGAACTTTTGGTCTTGGGCGCCAACGATATCCTAGCCATTATCTCCTAGGCCTTTTGGGTTTGGGAGCAGACAGAAACAGCTGAACAGATTGATCGGGGGCGCTATTTCCCCGCTCGTAATGTAAGGAGAAAGCAATGCCTGCCAAAGATATCATTCACGACGAAGCGGCCCAGCATGCCCTGCTTCATGGGATTAACACCGTCGCCAACGCCGTCAAATTGACCCTTGGTCCCAAGGGCCGAAACGTGGTGCTGGAAAAGAAATGGGGCGCGCCCGTAATTACCAACGACGGCGTGACCATCGCCAAAGAGATCGAGCTGCCCGCGGCCTTTGAGAACATGGGCGCTCAGATGATGAAAGAAGCAGCCGCCAAGACCAATGAGGTCGCCGGCGACGGCACCACCACCGCCACCATCCTGGCCCAGGTGATTGTCCAGGAAGGCATCAAGAACGTCGTAGCAGGCGCGGACCCGATGGCCATCAAACGGGGTATCGACAAGAGCGTCGCCGCAGTGGTGGCTCAACTAGGCAAGAATTCCAACACCATCGAAGGCCGAGACCAGATGGCCAGTGTAGCTTCGGTCTCCGCAAATAACGAAGAGATCGGCAACATGCTGGCCGATGTACTCCACAAGGTTGGTGCCCAGGGCGTCGTGACCGTCGAAGAGAGCAAGGGCGTCGAGTCCGAGACCGAGTACGTCGATGGCATGACCTTCGACCGCGGTTATATCAGCCCCTACTTCGTCACCAACCCCGAGCGCATGGAAGCGGTAATCGAGGCCCCTTACATCCTCATCACCGACAAGAAAATCTCCGCCGCCACCGAGTTGGTCCCCATCTTGGAGCAGGTCCTCCAGGCCAGCAAGAGCCTGGTGATCATCGGCGAAGACATCGACAGCGAGGCGCTGGCCGTACTGGTGGTCAACCGCCTACGCGGCACCCTGAACTGCCTGGCCCTGAAGGCCCCTGGATTTGGCGACCGCCGCAAGGCCATGTTGGAAGACATTGCCGTGCTCACCGGTGGCCAGGTGATCTCCGAAGAGACCGGCCGACGCCTGGACCAGACGACCCTCGAAGACCTCGGTCAGGCCCGGCGAGTCGAGTCCACCAAGGACCGCACCACCATCATCGACGGCAACGGCACGTCGCATGACATCAAAGGCCGCACCGAACAGATCAAGGTCCAGATCGAAGAGACCACCTCCGAATACGACAAAGAGAAGCTGCAAGAACGCCTGGCCAAGCTATCCGGCGGAGTCGCAGTTGTTAAGGTGGGCGCGCCCACCGAGCCTGAGCTGAAAGAACGTAAAGCCAGGGTTGAAGACGCACTGTCTGCCACCAGAGCCGCCATTGAGGAAGGAGTTGTCCCCGGCGGCGGAGTCGCCTACATCCGGGCCATGTCCGCCCTGGACGACCTGACCCTGCCCGATAATGAAAACGTGGGCAAGACCATCTTGAAGAAGGCACTTGAAGCGCCGATCCGGATCATCGCCAGCAACTCCGGGAGCGAAGCTGCTGTGGTACTGGAAGAGGTCCGCAATAACTCAGACGCCAACTTCGGGTTTGACGCCAAAAACAACAACTACGGCGATATGGTAGCCAAGGGGATCATCGACCCGACCAAGGTCTCCCGCGCCGCCCTGGAGAACGCCGGCAGCGTGGCCTCAATGATCCTGACCTCTCAGGCCTTGATCACCGAGCAAAACCACGAGGAACCCGACGATCACGGCCACCACCACTAGGCCGTACCCCAATCAGGCAACAAAAAAGTCCCGACCTTCCGCGGAAGGTCGGGACTTTTTTATGATTCACGGCAATCGGTCAGATGCCGGGATGACGAGCAAAAACCTACGCGTAACGCAGCAGTACCTCGGCCAGTTCCTTGGGGTGCTGGGCCATCACCTGATGGCAAGACTCGATCTCGATGGTCTCGACACCCTCGAACCGCGCGGCGACCTTTAACTGGGCATCGGGCGGGAACATCTTGTCCTGGGTGAGCATGACGTAGGTCACCGGGCAGGGTAGCTCCGAGGTCTCCATCGGCAGCTTGGATTTCAAAACCTTGGTCGGTATCGGGCCAAAGTGTCCCACAAGCTGTACCACATCCATGGTGTCCATGCCGTTGCACATATATCCATTGATAGCCGGGCCGGGCAGCTTCAGTTCCTGCCGGGAGAGCGAGCTGAGCATCGAGAAAACCTTGAACGCAGTACGCGTCTTCGCCGGGCAGGCGCTGAGCAGCGGACGCTGGGGCGCGGGCACGATTCCGGCCACCAACACCACCCGTTTGGGCGGGGTTTCCATCTCGCTGGCCGCTTGGACCACCAGGCTGCCGGCAAACCCGTGGCCGACCAGCACTACGTCTTTCAATTTCTCGCGTTCCACCGCGCGCATGATGGCCTGGACACACTCTTCCAGCCGCACGGCAGACGTGTCTCCGCCGGCGTCAGCGCCGTGACCGGGCAGGTCGAGAGGGTGCACACGGTTGGCTCGACGGCGTTTGTGCAATATTGGCGGGTGTTCCTCCGGAGCGGTCAGATACCCCCAGACCGGACCCCAACTCCATGCCCCCTGTCCCGCGCCGTGCACCAATAGATAATCGGTCATCCAGATATCCTTAAAATAACTTAGCTTAGTTGGCGACTGCAGAACGCAGCGCGTCCAGCAGCGGGGCATCCTCTTCGGGTAAAACCGTGCGTGGGTCAAGCAGGACCCGGTCCTCTTCGATCCGCGCGATCACCGGCGTGCTGCCTTCACGGAGACGCCGCATAACCTCTTCCGCGCCGACTGCCTGACAATCCAGAGAAAGCACCCAGGAAGGTAGGGTCTCACCGGGCAGGCTGCCGCCGCCAACCGCCGAACGGCTTTTCTCGATGGTTGATGGGCATTCCAGACCCGACTGCCACGATTTGGCCCGCTTCTTCAGAGCGGCCTCCGGGGTGGAGATCATGCGCCAGACCGGTATCTCTTTCTCGGCCTCGCCTTTCAGATAATGGACCAGGGTAGCGGTGAGGCTGGCCAGACTTAGCTTGTCGATGCGCACCGCCCGGGCCAACGGGTGCCGAGCCAAAACGTCCACCAGGTCTTTCTTGCCGACAACTATACCCGCCTGAGGCCCGCCCAGCAGCTTATCTCCGGAGAAGAACACCAGACCGGCGCCGTCCTTGATGCTTTCTTGGGGGGTGGGTTCATGGGCCATGCCGTAGTTCTCGGTCAACAGAAGACTGCCGCTGCCAACGTCATGGAGAACTGCGACTCCCCGTCTGGCGCCGACCTCGACCAGGTCAGTTGTCGCCACGGACGCGGTGAAACCTTCCACCCGGAAGTTGCTGGCATGGACTTTCAAGAAGGCGGCCGTGTTCTCGGTCACGGCATCGTCGTAATCGCGGACGTAGGTGCGGTTGGTGGTGCCGACGTCGACCAGGGTGCTGCCGCTCTGGCGCAGTACGTCCGGCACGCGGAAGCCGCCTCCGATCTCCACGGCTTCAGACCGTGAGACCACCACCTCTTTCCCTGAGGCCAAAGCTGATAGGCCAAGGAGCATTGCGGAGGCGTTATTGTTCACTGCCAGGGCCGCTTCAGCCCCGGTTATCTGGCGTAATAGTGATTGCACCTGGGCCTGCCGAGAGCCGCGGCGTCCGGTGGTCAGGTCCAACTCAAGGTTGGAGTAGCCCTGGGCTGCCTGCGTGGCTGCTTCTATGGCGGCACGACTGAGGGGAGCGCGCCCCAGGTTGGTGTGGATCACCACCCCGGTGGCATTTATCACCTGGCGCGGTTCGGCCCGCATCGTATCTTCTATCTGCTGGCAGACCGACCTGGCGAGCTGCTCCGCGTCCGGGGAATCGCCGCCCTGTCTGATCTGGTCCCGTGCCGATTCCAATGCCTCACGGACCAAGTCCACGATCCAGTCACGGTCGAACGACTGGGCAGCCGCAGCCACATCCTCTTTGGCGAGAACACTATCGACGCTGGGAAGATTGCGAAATTGCATCTGGTATTCCGTTGTGCGAATGCCCGGGTGTCCGGGTGCCCGAATGTATGAGCGTAAACCGGGGTTTATTCTAGCATGAGAGGCCAGAATCTCAGCGTCGGCCTGCGCCGAATTGGGCCGGTTGACCGGCCAGATGTTTCGTCGTCGACCTGGCATTCGTCCAACCTCTGGGATAGAATGGAACCAGATTGTTTGTTGAATGCGTAGCTGATTTGGTAACGCCAGAATAATGAAACCAAAGATTGCCGCAATACTCGTCATAGGGCTGCTGACCGTGTCCATCGTTGGCACTGGCATAGCCGCCGTTAGCCAGGCCGTGGCCGAACAGCCCGGTTCTTCAAGTGTTGCTCTGGGCAGTTACTCCAATCAGATCGGCGACACCGCCGACGCCAACAGCGGGCTATCCGGTGCCTTCTTCCGTGTCTGCCCTTTCCACTGACCCCTAGATCCAACCCAGGCCACGTAGAAATTCCGGTTCAGGCCGGATATTTTTTTGCCCCGTGGGATTTTGGGGAATGTAATAATCTCTTTCCCCGACATATGACCAGCGCCATAAAGCAAGAGCGCTGGAAGCCCGTGAAGTTACGAGAGTAAATGGACAATTGTTGTCAGGACAAAGCCTGCGAACTGGATTCTCTTCGGGAGAGCCAGTCCAGGGTTCTGTGGTTAGTGTTGGGGATCAACAGCGGGATGTTCGCGCTGGAGGTGACCCTGGGTTTTTTGGCCGGTTCCACAGCCCTTCTTGCTGATTCCCTAGACATGCTGGGAGATTCATTGGTCTACGGATTCAGCCTCTTTGTGGTGGCCCGCAGCGCCCGGTGGAGGGCCGGCGCCGCCCTACTCAAAGGGATCATCATGGCCGGTTTCGCCCTGATGGTGCTGTCCCAGGCTGGTTATCACTTCATCTCATCAGAGGTTCCCGATTTCCGGTTGATGGGAATTGTTGGCGTCCTGGCTCTAGCGGCCAATGCCACCTGTTTGCTGCTGCTGACACGGCACAGGGAAGATGATCTGAATATGCGCTCAACTTGGATCTGCTCTCGTAACGATATCATCGCCAATGTGGGAATTCTGGTGGCTGCAGCTCTTATTCTGGCCACCGGTTCCATGTGGCCAGACTTGGTCTTGGGCTTGATGATTGCGGCGGTCTTCATGAGGTCTGCTGTCCACGTGGTCAGGATGGCTGTGAGCGAGCTTGGCGGCCCGCCTGCAGAGGACCTCAAGCGGCAGGTCCAGCCCTTGAGGTTGGTCTTGAGACCGTGCACAGCGGGCAGGTGCCCGGCTGGCTCTTGTCTCTGTCAGGCCTAGGAGGCGGGTGCCGGGTCCCGGGTGGAATAACTCCGTCACAGTTGACCTTGGGCCGCTTTGCGCCGTATGTTCTTGTTGCCTGATCTTTAAGGCAAGATTTTTGGGAACACTCGGAGATATCAGTCATGCAACCAGGCCTACCCCCGGAACTGGACGCCCTTAAAAACACCATCCGGCAGATTGTCAAAGACGAATGCTACCCACTGGAGGCGGAGTTCCTGGCCAACCCCTCCCAAGACGGAGTCGACGAGCCGGGCGCACCCAGAGGCATCGCCGAAGCCCTGTCCGGTCTGTTGGGCGTGATTCCCGAAGCGGCCTGGGACCGCCTGAATAAGGTCTCCAAGGAGACCGGCATCTACACGTCGTTCGTCCCCGAGGAGTACGGCGGCGGTGGAATGGGAGCGCTGGGCCACGTTGTACTTGATGAGGAAGTCCACAAGAGCATCGTCCAACTACCCACCTCTCCGGTGCCTTTGATGATGGTCGGTTCGGCCACCCCCGAGCAGGAACAGGAATACCTGATCCCATCCGTGGATGGCACACTGCATTACGCCTTCGGCCAGACCGAGCCCAACGCCGGCTCCGACCCCGGTGGAATGATGCAGACCAGCGCGGTGCTGGACGGCGACGATTGGGTGATCAACGGCACCAAGACTTTTATTTCCGGGGCTGCATCTGCCGATTACATCTTGCTCCAAGCCGTGACCGACCCCGAAAAGCGTCAACGGGGCGGCATCACCATGTTCATCATCGACAACCCGACGCCGGGCCTAAGCTTCGACCCCATCAGGCTCTGGGTTAACCCTGGCAAGTCGCAACAGTGGACCGTGAATCTAGACAACGTCCGAGTGCCCCAGACCAAGGTGCTGGGCGAGGTAGGCCAAGGGTTCTCGCTGGGACAGAAATGGCTGGTCCACCACGACCGGATGCTCCGCGGCTCCATGGCCACCGGCATACTCAGCAGGGCATTGGAGATGGCCGTCGACTGGGCCAAAGAGCGTGTCACCTACGGACGGCCCATCGCCGACCGGCAGGCCATCCAGTACATGCTGACCGACGTTTATACCGACATCATGACCCTCCGGTCCATCACCAGAGAGACCGCCGCAAGGGCCGACGCCGGGGAAGATGTACGTGTAGAAGCCTCCATGATCAAATACTGCGCCGGCGAATGGGGCTGGCGGAGTATCGACAAGATCATGCAGGTCTTCGGCGGCACCGGCGAGACCCTCGACCTGCCCATCGCCCACTGGTACCACATCCTGCGCCACGCCCGCATCGGCGGCGGCACCTCAGAGATACACAAGTTCGTCATGGCACGAGGCCTGCTGGACGGCAGGGTCAACTACCAGGGGTAACTCGGTACGGCATAATTCGCTTGCTCCTCTTAGGAACAATCGGTAAGATTCCATGCAATGCTAGAGCTTGTAGGAATCATAGCCGGGATAGTCGCGGCCTCGTCCATAATGCTGTTCGGCAGCAGGGGTCTTGTTGACCTGATTCGGGGCGTGTCCGACCGAAAGAAGCGCGGCAAAGACGACTCGCCGTCCATCCAAGAATCGATTGCGCCCGTTACCAGCAAAGTCGAAGAACCCAGCAACAATGGGCGTCCGCTGTCGCCCGTCGCTGAAGTAACAGCGATCCCCACAACCGCAAATTTCGTGGGACGGCAGCGGGAATTGGGGACATTGAAATCGGCATTGGAAGACGCTGCCGCAGGCCGCGGACGCGTGGTGATGCTGGCCGGAGAACCGGGCATTGGCAAAACCCGAATGGTAGAAGAGCTGGCTGCATACGCAGCCAGCACAGGCAGCCAAGTTTTGTGGGGCCGTTGTTACGAGGATTCCGGAGCTCCGCCATATTGGCCCTGGATAGAAGTAACACGGGCCCGCATCCGCGAGATCGAGGCGGGTCAGCTTCGACAAGACATGGGGACGGGGGCCGCAAATGTTGCAGAGATCGTTCCGGAAGTAAGGGCGAAACTCCCCAGCTTGGCCAACCTAACGGACCTGAACCCCGAACAAGCCCGGTTCCAGTTGTTCGATGCAATGACATCGTTCCTAGTCAACACATCTCAGTCCCAACCCCTTGTCCTAGCATTGGAAGACCTGCACTGGGCTGATACCTCGTCCCTGCGGATGCTCGAATTCCTGGGTAGCCGCATCTCCGATTCACGCCTGATGGTCGTTGGCGCCTATCGGGATGGGGAAGTCTCACCCGAGCATCCTCTCAGCCAAACTCTCGGCACCCTTTCCTCTGAGCCAAGTTTCAGGTTAGAGACCCTACGTAGGTTCAACGCCGAAGAAACGGGTTCTCTCATCGAAGCCACGGGAGGTCTACAACCCACTGAGGGGCTTATTCAGAAGATCCAAGCCCACACCGAAGGCAACCCGATGTTTGTCAGCGAGGTTGTGCGGCTTTTGGACGAAAGAGGCGAGTTGGGGTCCGCAGAGGCGGGTCTGGCAGTGCCTGAAAGCGTCCGGGCGGTAACTAGGCAACGCCTTCGTGGTCTGTCCTCCGAGTGCAATCAAACTCTCATCGCAGCCTCAATCGTTGGCAAAGAGTTCGATTTCAGCCTGATTAAACGGTTGTTTCCTGATACCTCTGAAGGGGGGTTGTCAGAAACGCTGCATGAGGCGGCGCGGGCGAGTCTAGTGGCGGAACTGCCCCAGGAGCCTGGGCGATATCAGTTCAGCCATTCCCTGATCCGGCAAGCCCTATCTGAAGAACTCTCGGTGACCGCGCGCACCCAGATACACGCCGGTATAGCAGTGGCATTGGAAGATCAATACGGGGACGAGGTGGCGACGCACGCCGCCGAGTTGGCCTACCATTTTGCTCAGGCCAAGGCTGTCATCGGCGTTGAAAAGCTGGTGCAGTATTCCCTGCTGGCGGGCAATGCGGCCCTAAACGTCCGGGCCTACGAAGAGGCATTGAATCACTTTCAAATTGGATTGGCGGCCAAAGGGGTATCGCTGACAGGCCAGGAGCCCGCCCTAGAGGAGGAAGCGGCGGCGCTTTTATCGGGTTTGGGTCACGCAAAGATGGGTACCAGTGACAGGACAAATATCGCCCAAGGGGATGAAATCATTACCCGCGCCTTTGACTATTATGTGGACTCAGGAGATTCAGACCGAGCAGTGACCATTGCACTGACCAACGTTACGGGGACGAGTGGGCATGACCTGGTCAAAAGAGCGTTGACCTTGGTACCCCCGGACTCGCACGATGCCGGCAGACTCCAGGCCCGTCACATCATTATGCTGCGTGCCGACGTTGATGGCGCACAATCCGCCTTTCGTCATGCTCTGTCCATCGCACACCAACAATACGACCAAGAGCTGGAGATGCAGGCGCTGGTTAACATCGCCTGTGTGGACCACCACAATTGCCGCAATGCGCTAAGTTTGGAAAGGAACAGACAAGCCATTGAGCTAGCAAAACTGGTCGATCTTCCGGCCCAAGAAGCCCACGCCCGATTCGACCTGCATAACGCCTTACACACGACAGGCGAACTCGAAGAGGCAGCCATCCATGCTGAGGCGATTTTAGCGCCCGCGGAACGAACGCGGATTCTTACCTGGCAGGTCCGCGCGATGTTGGCCATTCAAGGTGTACACGGCGCCAGGGGAAAGTGGGAGTCGGCCAAAAAATTTCTAGACCAGGGTCTGGCGATGTCGCCTCAGGAACCGGTTCTCTTGGGCCGTAGGGCTCTGATGGAGTCACAATTGGGCGAATCCGACGCCAGTGAGGCCACTCTGGCACGGCTACTAGACGCCATCCCAGGGGGCTGGTCAAATCTGCCAAGTACAGCCGGTCTCATGAACACCCAATTGATGTTTTACGCGTTCCCAGCCGTGGTAATCCCTTCTATCGCCCGCATCACAGGTGGAATGGACAAGTTTGACATGGCCGAGAAATTTGCCCGGTTCCTCTTGTCGGCTCCAATCGCGTCCGCGGACACCAGGTACGCAGCCCGAGTAGGATTGGCGCTGATGGCTGTGCAGCGAGGAGACAAAGCGTCCGCCGGGGAGTTGTACGGGGATTTGCAGCCGATCACCGGCACTATAGCTCCTCAGCCCACCGTCGGGCCAGGGCTGGCTGGCGACCGTCTGCTGGGACTCCTTTCCCAGACTATGGGTAACCTGGACCAAGCGGCTCCCCACTTCGAGGACGCTTTGTCGTTCTGCCGCAAGGGCTACCGGCCCGAGCTGGCCTGGACCTGCTGCGATTACGCTGATCTGCTGTCGGAACGCGATAGCGACGGTGACCGGACACAAGCGTCGAGCTTGTTGGACGAATCGCTGGCCATCTCCAGCGAGCTGGGAATTCGGCCTTTGATAGAACGGGTGACCTCTCGACAGGCGGGTCTAGGGACGTAGGTCTTAAGACTTGGCCGGAGCCAAGCCCTCGGCCAATCAGGCCTAAATCAGCCCGGCAAACACGGACGTTCTGAAGCAGCCACACGGTAGAATTTTCTGGCGGGGCGCACCCATATAGCTGGCCAGAATTTTTATCGCCGCCGCTGGTACGCCGAACATCCATGGCCCAGATCACCCACATATCACCCCATGCCAACCTGTTGGTCAGCGACCAGACTGGTCAGGCTGCCTGTTTCAATTGCGTGATCGAAGCCCATCAGACACAGGCCTACAACCTCGCCCGGCGCATGCTCAGCGACTGGGCGTTGGCCGAAGATGCAGTGCAGGAAAGTTTCGTTTCGGCCTACCGGGCATTCAACCGGTTCCGGGGCGAGAACCTCGCCGCCTGGGTGCTCAGGATAGTCTCCAACACCTGCCGCGACATGCTGCGGTCCCGCAAGTCTCGGCCCACCGTGTCCCTAGACCCCGTTCCATCGAGCGACGGCGACGAACCGCAGGGCCTTAGCGCCGTAGACCTCCCTTCCACCGAAACCTCTCCGGAAGACCGCGCTGAACAGTCTGAACTCGCGGCAACCATCCAAGTCTGCCTCGACGGCCTTCAAGAAGACCGGCGCTTGGCTATTTTGCTGGTCGACGTACACGGTCTCAGCTACGAAGAAGCATCAGAAAGCATGGGCTGCTCATTGGGCACCGTGAAGTCGCGGGTGAGCCGGGGCCGGGGCGGCCTCCGGGATTGCCTGCGCCAGACCGGGGAACTTTTGCCCTCCCGTTTTCGTCAAGAAGTGTAGATGAGCTATGTGGATATTTAGATCAACACATAAACATATAGCCCAGGACGCGCTCAGCGAATACCTGGACGGACGGCTGCAGGGAAAGGCCTTGGAACGGGTCGAACTGCAGTTGGCGGACTGTGACGCCTGCCGCCAGGAACTTGCTGGACTGCAGGCTGTCGTGGCCGTGATGCAGCAGCAGCCCATGGAGACCCCACGTCGCAGCTTCATCATGGACGCGCCGCCTTTGATGGTCCGGCAGTCCAGTCCCGGCTTTGCGCTACGTGCGCCAAACTGGGTCTATGCCGGCGCTGCCTCGGTTGCAGCCCTGGCCTTTGCGGTGACCATTTCCATGGACGCCACCGGCGGTCTAACATCTGACCCACTCCGGCACGACGCCGCGACGGTGGCCACCGCTCCCACTTCCGAATCAGCGCAGGCCAGTGGAGCAACCGGAGCTCTGTCGGAGACCGGCCCCATGGAAGCAGCAGCTGCGGAAGCTGAGGTCACAGCCAGGTTCGGTACCGGGGGTGGATTGGAGAGCACGTCCGCAGCGGGAGAGAGCACGGCCGACGCCGGGGTGACCACGTCCGCGACCCGGGAGAGCGAAACCGAATCTGCGCCGCTGACGTTGGCCGCAGCAGCCCCTGTTGCGCCGACCGAAGACCAAGCTGTCCAGACCCAGGCCGGCGGCGGCATCTCAGACCCTGCTGCAGAGGAAGCTCCATTGGCACCGCCAGCTCCGGAGATTGCCCTCGCTTCTGAAGCAACCTCTGCCCCAATAGTAGCCGCTGCCCCGGCGCCCCAAGGCGGAGAGGATTCTGTTGCAAAATCGACAGACACGGAATCCAAATCGCCGGTCGCAACCCCCGGTGACGGCTCGGACAAGGGTTCTCCAGGCTCAGGAGGCGTAAGAACTCCCCCGATCTTCGAGCCAGCGACGCCTGAGCTGTATGACGATGTGGTCATCAGTGGCACATCCGTGTGGTGGCGTGTGCTAGAGGTGGCTGCCGGAATCCTGGCCGCATTGTCTCTGGCCGCCCTCGCGATCCGCTGGCGCACCGGCCGCCAACACTAGACCAAAGCCCCGGCCCTCTGCTTTGATCCGTGTCCGGGAACTTTTTCGACCTGCCCTCCGTCTTAAGCCATGTAAGTAACGCCGTGGGGCGAAATATCAGGAGAGATGAACATCATGGTCCAAGCAATAATCAAAAGTAAGAAAATGTTGGTGCTACTGGGCGCTACCCTGGTCCTGCTACTGGCAGTGGCCTGCACCTCAGACGCCACAGAGGACGGGTCGACGGGCGATATCGCGGGCATATTGTCCGCACTCGGCGGGTCCGAATCCGCCGCCCAGCTGCTACGTTCAGGATCAGGTGCGAGCACTGGCATCTGGGTCAACGGCACCGGAAAGGCCACCGGAGACCCCGACCTGGGTGTGATCAGTCTAGGCGTCGAAGCCCTGGCCGATTCCGCCTCCGAAGCACGAGGCATTGCCGCCGGCGCCATCGACGCGACCATCTCGGTCCTCAGGGCCAATAACATCGCAGACCGGGACATGCAGACCAGCCAATTCAGCATCAGTCCCCGGTACAACACCCAGGAGATAACCCGGTGCAGCAGCGCCTCAAGCGACACTAGGGACGCCTTGGACGCCGAAGACGTAGAGGCTGTAGCGTCTCTGGGAACGCCTGCTCCTGGTTCCCCCGAAGTCATAGAGATGATAGTGGTCCAAGAAGAGAAAGGCAGCGAGTGCCGGGTGGAGTTCGAACGGGTGCTCGTCGGATACCAGGTGACCAACACCCTGACGGTTAAGGTCCGCAACATCGATAGCATGGGCACGATCATCGACGGCGCTACCGAAGCGGCCGGCAACCTGATCCGGATCAACCGTGTCAGCTTCACCATCGAAGACACCAAGCCGCTTCAGGACGAAGCCCGGGAGGAAGCCATCGCCGACCTGCTGCGGAAAGCCGACGCCATGGCCACTCTGGCGGGAGTTGAACTTGGAAAACTGGTCTACCTGACCGAGTCCGGTGGCGTTTTCCCGCAGTCCTTTGCGAGGATGGAGTCGGCGGCCTTCGGGTTCGCCGGAGACCAGTCCACCAGCCTCCAGGCCGGTGAGTTGGACGTGAACGTGAGCGTGCAGGGAGTGTTCGCCATCGCCCCCTAGAGCGAAACTGACCGGCGCATACCTACGGCAAAAGGCGGGGTCTCATGGGACCCCGCCTTTTTTCCTGTCCGACTCCCCGTCAATCGGGGCCATTCTCACTTGCGGGGCTATTCCAGGGTTGTTAGAATCCTGCTGACTGAGGCCTCATGTTCCGCCACCTGTGCAGGGGGCTACTCAAAACAGGTTTTCTAGGGAGAGATATGGTCTTAAGCGACCGGTCCATCAAAGAAGCACTGGCCAAGGGGCACATCGTGATCTCGCCGCTGGACCCGGACGATATCCAACCGGCCAGTGTCGACCTTCATCTGGACCGCAGTATCCTGGTTTTCGCCAACTCCAGGCGTCCGTATATCGACGTCAAAGAGAGCCTGGACGACTTGACCCAGATGGTCGAGATTCAAGAAGACAGCCCCTTTATACTCCATCCCGGCGAGTTCGTTCTGGGCAGCACTCTGGAGAACATTGAACTGCCCGATAACCTGGTGGCCCGCCTGGAAGGCAAGAGCAGCTTGGGCCGTATCGGCTTGGTCATCCACTCCACCGCCGGCTTTGTCGACCCTGGCTGGAAGGGCCATCTGACCCTCGAATTGAGCAACCTGGCCAGGCTCCCCATAACCCTATACCGCGGTATGAAGATCGGGCAGATCTCCTACCTGCGTCTCACCACCCCGGCCGATCGGCTCTACGGTTCAGCGTCGCTGGGCAGCAAGTACCAGGGCCAGACCGTCCCCACCGCCAGCCGGTTCAGCCAGGACTTTACCCGGTCGAGCCCAGCCCAACCGGATTCCAACCAGGCGTCATAGCCCAGGCCATGAGCCACATGCAAAGGGCCGTTGAATTGGCCCAAGAGGCCATCGGGTCCACCAGCCCCAACCCCTCGGTGGGCGCGGTGCTGGTCAAAGACGGCGTGGAGATCGGCGTCGGCGCCACCCAGCCGCCGGGCCAAGACCACGCCGAGATCGTCGCCTTGAAACAGGCATCCGACCAGGCCCGTGGCGCAACCCTCTATACAACCCTGGAACCCTGCTGCACCTGGGGCCGCACCCCGCCCTGCACCAAAGCCATAATCGCAGCCGGGGTAACTGAGGTCCATTTCGCGGTCATCGACCCCAATCCCAACGTATCCGGCAAGGGCCGCGATGAACTTGTCGAGGCCGGCATCACGGTGGTCGAAGAAGAGGCTGAGGGCGCGAGGGAGCTATACGAGGCGTTCGCAAAGCATATCGAGACCGAAACCCCCTTCGTCACGGTCAAATATGCCATGACGCTGGACGGCAAGATCGCCACCTACACCGGTGACTCGAAATGGATAACCGGGCCCGAGGCCAGGGGCTACGTGCAGGCGATGCGCCGGGTCTGCGACGCCATCTTGGTGGGCGTCAATACCGCACTGAGGGACGACCCCTACCTGACCGCGCGAGACGACGACGGCACTCCACTGGCCCGCCAGCCGCTGCGAGTGGTGCTGGACAGCGTCGGCCACACCCCGGTCAACGCGGCCATGCTGGTCCAGCCAGGCTCCACGCTGATCGCCACCACCCACGCCGCACCGGACGTGCGGCTGTTGGCCCTGGAGCAGGCTGGAGCCGAGATTGTGGTGCTCTCCTCGGGAGAAGACCAGCGGATCGACCTCAAAAAGCTGATGACCCACCTTGGCGCAAGAGGAATCGTGAACCTGTTGGTCGAGGGCGGAGGATCGGTGCACGGCGCGTTCTTCGACGCTGGCCTGGTGGACAAGGTCTACGCCTTTGTCGCGCCTCAGATCGTTGGCGGCGAGACAGCACGGTCGCCGGTTGAAGGCTCGGGTGTGGCCGCGATGGCCGATTCTTGGATCCTGACTCGCACCAGGTCCGAGCAGATTGGCCCTGATTGGCTCATAATAGGCTATCCAGAGAAACAGGCTTTCGATCCGAGTTCTTACGACGAAGATTCTTCTGAAGACGAATCTCTTGGCATTCAAGAACCGGACGACGAACCGGACGACGAACAAGCGCGAGAGTTGGAGAAATAGTGTTCACCGGAATCGTAGAAGAAGTTGGTATCGTCGCCAAGATCAGCGACAGCGGCATGACCGTAAGGGCTTCCAAGGTCCTTGAAGACGTCAAGCTGGGCGATAGCATCGCCGTGAATGGCGCCTGTCTCACCGCCGTAAACTTCACCAAGACCGAATTCTCGGTGGACCTCTCCCCGGAGACCATGCGCCGCACCTCCCTGGGTCAACTTTCGGAGGGCAGCCCGGTGAATCTGGAGCGGGCACTTCTGGTCAGCGACCGGATGGGCGGCCACATCGTACAGGGTCACGTGGACGGGACCGGCCGCATTATGTCGACCAAAACGGAAGGGGACTCGATCATATTTCGCGTTCGTGTCCCGAAGCGCCTCAACCGCTATATCGTCGAGAAGGGATTCGTTGCTGTTGACGGTATCAGTTTGACCGTGGTAAAAAGAGGGGCCTCATCGTTCACCCTGGCTGTGATACCATACACGTTGAAGAATACTAATTTGGTATCATTATCGGTTGGGGACCGGGTGAACTTGGAGGCCGATATTCTAGCCAAGTATGTAGAAAGTCTTCTGGACCGCTGATACGGGTCCGAAGATTACGCCTCTTAAGGACTGAATTATGCCTCTGTGCAGTCTCGAAGAAGGGCTCGAAGAGTTAAAAGCGGGCCGGTTCCTCATCGTGGTGGACGATGAGAATCGTGAGAACGAAGGGGACCTGGTGATGCCGGCCGAAATGGTGACACCAGAAGCCGTCAACTTTGTCGTCACCCACGCCCGTGGACTGCTCTGCATGCCGATCATCGGCGAGCGCCTGGACGAGCTCCAGATGCCCCTGATGGTCACCGCGAACGGACTAGAAAAGAACCAGACTGCCTTTACCGTGTCGATCGACTACAACGTCGGCACCACCACAGGTATATCCGCTGGTGACCGGGCCGATACCATCCTGGCCATGTTGGACCCAGCCGCCAAGCCCGACGAATTCACCCGCCCCGGCCACATCTTTCCGTTGCGGTACCATCCCGGCGGAGTGCTGGCACGGGCTGGCCACACCGAAGCCGCCGTTGACCTCTGCGAGATGATTGGCATGTACCCCGCCGGCATCGTCTGCGAGATCATGGCTGAAGACGGCTCGATGTCCCGGCTTCCCGAGCTGGAACGGTTCGCCGAAGAGCACAATCTCAAGATTCTCAGCATCGCCCAGATAATCGCCGAACGCCGGCGGACTGAGAAGTTGATCGAGCGCGTGGCGGAAGCCCGTCTCCCGACCCGCTACGGCAAGTTCAAGGCCATCGCCTACAAGAGCCACGTTGACACAGGCGAGCACATCGCATTGACCATCGGTGAGTGGACCCCGGACGAGCCCGTCCTGGTGCGTATCCACAGCGAGTGCCTCACCGGAGACGTGTTTGGCAGCATGCGGTGCGACTGCGGCGACCAGATCGACCTGGCGCTGCGACAACTGTCCGAAGCGGGCAATGGCATCTTCCTGTATATGCGCCAAGAGGGCCGTGGCATCGGTCTCCACAACAAGATCAAGGCCTACTCCCTGCAAGACCAGGGCCTGGACACCGTGGAAGCCAACGAGACGCTGGGCTTCGAACCTGACCTGCGTCACTACGATGTGGGGGCGCAGATACTGCGTGACTTGGGCGTGCGCAAGCTGAACCTGCTGACCAACAACCCCAAGAAGGTGGTTGGCCTATCGGGCTTCGACCTGGAGATCGTCGATCGCATTCCGGTGGAAACGGAAGTCACCGACGAGAACCGCACTTACATGAAAACCAAGAAAACCCGCATGGGACACATCCTCGGCAACTGCTAAAACCCAGCTCCAAACAAGCAAACAAAAAGCCCGGCCTTCTTCGTGAAAGCCGGGCTTTTTTATATTCTCACCCAGAGAGCGCTTGCCGTCGTTACAGCGAAGACTGAACCCTGATTTGGCTCAAATCTCTCAGCAACACCACCCACTCATCCTCGTCTGTCGTTAACACAGCCAGTGTTAAATGAGCAGGTCCCTATCGAAAGATCACATCAAGTGAATACCTGGGGAGTACTGGAGGCCCTCCGTCTCTGGTAAAGAACCCCTTTGCGTTAATGCCCTCTAAACCGCCGGTGCCGTCGTAGAAATTGATGGGGCCTCGATAGTTAAATCTTTCTCCCTCCACGACGGAGTGAAATTTTGCTGTACCGGGTTCGCTTCCGCCAATCGTTCCCACAAACACGCCTGAAGTCGTGACTGTGATGTGGTTGGCATCTACCCGAAAAAGAAGGGTGAGGGAGCCCGTCATTTCCCCATCAACTCCGCCTGAGACGAAGTCCAGCACCGTGTCCATATTTATGGACAATGGTCCTTTCCCTTGCCCTCTTTGTACTGGGGGTTCAGGGAAATTGGTGGGAGACCACTCCCCAGTGTATGTTGCCGATTGGGGCTGGGATGCATTGGAAACGGGTGCGAGGGATAAAATCATTAGCAAACCGATAAGTATCAATGTCGGTTTTAGATACCCCCATCTCATCCATCCGCCCTCAGAATTGGTCCTTGGAAACATCGTCATAGCTTCTCTCCTAAAAATTCGGCCGTCATGGCCGATTAGCTGTAACTGGGCGTCCGCCGGGTGCGGATACGCTGAGCCAACGCGTCCGGCGAATCACCCAGCGGAAATTAAAGTACCCCAGTTGGATAACCCTTCCATCCGAGAAACCACGTAGATGACCACGTATCTTTCAAAAAAATGGGCACCCTCACGGTGCCCATCGATACGAAACTGCGAATCCCCATAGGGTTACGTTTAGTCGAGCAACCCGTGTCCTAGCGCATACCCGGTAGCGTCAGCCCGCCCACGCGCATTGATTTTTCTGTAGATGTTAGTAATATGTCGCTCCACCGTTCGGGTACTTAAGACCAGCTTCGACCCAATTTCCCGGTTGCTAAAACCTGAGGCGACCAGGCGCAAAACTTCCAGTTCTCGTTTAGTTAGGCCACCTGGGTAGATCGGGCCTGGTCCAAATATTAGTCCGGTCCGCTTCTGCAGTGCTGTTACTCGCTCGATCAGTGGAAGCATCTGCAACTCGCTGGAGATGGCCAAAGCCTCATTTTGTAGGGACATGCTCTTGGTTCGGGTCTCGTCCTGGATCCGTCCGGAACCTACCGAAGAATTCACGAGCATCTCAGCGTACTCGAGGCAGGTCCAAGCTAAAGCCGGCTTGAACCCACCCAGCCGGCAGAAGGTCAGGCCGTCTTCGAAGTGAGTAACTGCCAGTTCAGGCTGACCTGCTGTATCTGCCAGGAGCCCCAGTATCCTGCCTGTGGGGAATCCGCTGTCGATGCCGTATTTTATGTGTTGGGACTCAAATAAGGTTTTATAGTGCTCTGCAGCAGCTGCGGCATCTCCTCGGAGGGCGCTCAGCAAAGATTTTCCGATCCTCACGAATGAGGTGACGCCAGGAGTTGAGATAGGCGAATCGAGGATCGTCCTGCTGAATTCGTCAGCGGTAACATCAAAGTGGGCTGTATCTGCGATTCGATTGATTATGGCTATAACCATTGCAACGAATGCTCGTTCGACATTCGGGCCGGGTACAGAATGCTTTGCTATATCTACGAACCGATCGAGGTAAGCACGGCCCTCATCAATATTTCCTTGATCGTATTCCAAAAGGATCCTCAACTTGAGTAGCCTCGGATCTCTGGGAGCGACCGCCAAGCCCTGGTCGCTGAGCTCACGGGCGGAATCGAATGAACCGGCCAAGAGGGAGGCTGCCCCAGCGGCATAAAAGGCACGGGATCCGTATTCCGGGTGGCGCAAGCGTTCCCAGAGGGGAAGCATGGCCGAAGCATGTGCTGAAGCTCCGGTGAGATTGCCATCCGTCAACAACGAGAAAAAACACCACATGCGGGCCATCAACTCGGCCCTGGGATTATCGATTCGGCCGGCTAGCTCTACGGCCCGTCGGCCTTTTTCCAAAGCCTCGGTCAACTTCACGTGATACCCGTCTACGTCACAGGCGAAAGAGAGGGTCTGCAACTCCAGGTCTATGTCACCGATTTGCCTTCCGATGTCCAGGGCGATCTCGAATGCCCGGCTGGCCGCCTCGTAGTCGACCTCCTCCAATCCTTTGACCCTGCCGTAGCTCGCTTGCAGCCGCCCCGCTTGGAGCGAATCTGCCGGGACCATGTCTAAAGCCCGTTCGATGAGCTTTCCTGCGCCAGTGACATACCCAGCGATAAGTGGCATCGGGTAAACAGCGATCGCAACGGCCCGCTCCGCTTCCTGAGAGCTTACGTACCAGTTGAATGCAGGGATGAAGCTATCCATCGCATCATTCAAATTGGGTGATCGAGCTCTAGCAACCTGGGCCCGGCCGAGCCCGAACAAGAGGTCTGCTGATACTTGGTCTGGCGCAGACAATAATCGAGAAACCTCTACACCCTTGGTTCTCAGTCCTAACTGGAAATTTTCTAGAGCTTCCTCCCATGCGTAGGACTCCAACGCTTTTTCTCCCGCGATCAGGGAATAACGGGCCGCCTTTTCTGCTCCTGCGGCTAACCCTGCCTCGGCGAAATGGTGGGCCATTCGTGCTGCTTGCTCACTAGGGTTGGCCTCATGAAATCGCTCTAGTGCCTCTCCGGTTGCCGTATGCGCCAGCATCCTTCGAGTGGGTGTGATCTCTTCGTATACCGCTTGTTGGATCAACGCGTGGCTGAACCGAAAGCGGCCTGGCCGTTCGGGCAATGCCTCTATCATTCTGATCGCCAACGCTTCATCTAAAGCATCAGCAAACTCATCGTTATCAACGCCAGGACAGAGCATTCGCAGTAACTCAAAGTCGAAATCTCGACCGACTATCGACGCCGCCTCCAATAAAGTCGCACACTGGTGTGATAACCGATTTATCCGACTAGGTATCGCATCCCGCACGACCTCGGGGATCCGGTCGATCCAAGTAAGGCCTTGGGCCATTTCCTCAGGAGTGACCGAACCGACAATCTCCCCGACGAACAGCGGGTTACCGTCAGTTCTGTGGTGCAGAGCGTCAACTGCGTCGCTCCCAATAGCGATTCCGGTCCTTGCCTCTAATAATTCGCCAACTTCTTGGCGATCAAGTCCACCAAGGAAGACTCGGGTGATGCGATCCTCGCGAACCAAGGCCCCCAGAGTTTCCACCAGCGGGTGGCGTCCGGTGACTTCGATGTCGCGGTAGGTCCCGACTACCAAGATGGGGCTAGCTCCGATCGCCAGGACGAAGAACTCAAGCAACAGCAATGAGGACCGATCTGCCCAATGCAGGTCATCCAGCACCAAGACCAGCGGTTTGTTCTGGCTGGCGTTCTTAAGAAAGGTGGCTATGGAGAAAAATAGCCTGAAGCGGGCTTGTTCCGGATCGAGAACAGGGGATTTTTCGAGACCGTCTAGCTTGGACAGCAGTTCGGGTAGTATCTCAGCCAAATCGGAAACGCCGAGTCCCATTTCTTGGCGGAGCTGTCCAAGATCCGCTTTGTCGATGTAGGAGCGTAGAGATTCGAGCCAAGGGCCAATAGGGAGGCGCGCCCTCGCGTTGATAGCACCAACCCCAGAGGACCTGCGCCCCACGTTTTTCGGCCAGAGCTATTAGTTCTTGGGCGATCCGTGTCTTGCCGATTCCGGGCTCCCCAGCCAGCATCACCAGGCGACCGCGGCCCGCCATCGCGTCGTCTAGGCAATCGTTGAGTTTGGCCATCTCCAAGCGACGGCCGACGAAATTATTGGCGGATCGATTCAAGGGTTCAATCAGCTCCACTTTTTAGCTGGGTAGCTAGGCAGCTGGGTAGCTGAGTAGCCAGGTTCCTTTACTCCCAGATCGCACAGGGCGTTCCAAGATCAGGATTCATGACGGCAGGCTGGTCATCGTCAAACTTCAGCCAGAATACGTTCTGCTTTTCCCCTACCGTCTGCGGGAGGAAGCCAATAGATAGGTGGCGAGTGCTCATCCAGAGTTGCAGAAGAGGCCGACCTACTCTCCCACCTTGGACATCAGGTAGGCCTCGATGAACTTGTCTATATCGCCGCCAAGCACTGCGTCCGGGTTGGTGCTCTGCAGGTTGGTGCGGTGGTCCTTAACCGACTTGTAGGGGTGAAGCACATAACTTCGTATCTGACTGCCCCATTCCGCGGCCTTACGTTGGCCCCGAAGGTCTGCCACTTCTTTGGCCTTCAATTCTTGCTGCCTGGCCAGTAGCCTGGCTTTGAGTATGCGAACGGCCCACTCCCGGTTCTGGTGCTGGGATCGCTCGTTCTGGCATGAGACCACAATGCCGGTTGGCATGTGGGTCAGCCGCACCGCCGAGGCCACCTTTTGCACATTCTGGCCGCCGGGGCCGCTGGAACGGAAGGTGTCCATCTTGATGTCTTCCGAGCGTAACTCAACCTCAGGGTCGTCTTCGGAGACGGGCAGTATTTCCACCTGGGCGAACGACGTCTGCCTAAGATTGTTGGGGTCATAGGGTGAAAGGCGTACCAGCCGGTGGACACCTTGTTCGGCGATCAGGTAGCCAAAGGCGTGCGGCCCGCCGATCTCCAGGGTGGCGCCACGCAGACCGGCCTCCTCACCGTAGGACAGGTCCATGACTTCCAGGGGGCGCTTTCCTGATTCGGCCCATTGGCAGTACATCGACATCAGCATCTCAGCCCAGTCCTGAGCGTCGGTGCCACCGGCTCCGGCGTGGATGGTCACGATGGCGGATCGGTCGTCGTACGGTCCGGAGAGGGTCAGGTTGATCTCTTCCCGAGCCAATGCCAGGGTCAGCCCCTCGTACTCGGACTCCAACTGCTCTTGAAGAGAAGGGTCGTTCTCGGCCAGGGCCAGTTCAGTCAGCTCAACCAAGTTATTGGAACGGGACTCAAGGTCGCGCCAAAGGGTCACGGAGTCCTTCAAGCGGCCCAGTTGTTGCATCTTCTGCTGCGCGGACTGATGGTCGTCCCAGTAGCCGGGCTCGGCCGCCTCGCGCTCCATGACGCTTATGGCGTCTTCTTTGCTGGAGAGGTCAAAGACGCTCCACCACCGACATGATCTTTTGATTGAGGGTCGATAGGTGTTGTCTTAATTGCTCCATGATCGGGTATCTTCTCCAGTTTGATGGGTCGCCGAATCAGGGCCAGCGTACACGCCCTGCACTGCAACGATTATACCAGTGGGCCATCTTCAGTCCGAAGCCGTCCGAAACCATCCGAAGACGATTTGATGCGCCGGAGGAGAAGAATCAGCCAAGACCCAACTTGTCCGACAGCCATGACAGTTGTATCTGGGCATGCTCGTGGCCGCCGCCCTCAGACGCGCCGTGGTAGACCCTGAGGTCGCAGTGGGGGATCCGCTCTGCTAGTTTCTCCCCGAATGCCAGGGGGCAAAGCCCGGTGTCATTGATGCCCACACTCAGCAACACTGGGGCGGTAATCATCAAAGCCGTCTTCAGTGGGTCTAAATCAGACGTGTTCGCCTTCACCGCGTCTTTGCGGTCGGGATACAACCGGGTGTGATCAGCCAACTCAGCCAGCGGGTACGCCAATCCGGGCTTCAATGACTCCGGGTTCCCCAACGCCAGCGGCGTATTGGCGGCAACGGCGGTCACCGGCAGGCGGCGCGCGGCAACGGCCAGAGCCAACGCTCCGCCAAGCCCGGCACCAGTCACAGCTATATGGCCCAATAGCGCCTGCTTCTGTTCCAAAAGGGCGTCGAAACCCCTCAGGGCATCGGCGTAGACCCGGCGCATCACGTAGGTCTCCATGTCATCGATGCCTTCCGTGAGCAGTCCCGGATACTCAGCCTGAAAGACCTGGTCGCTGTTGCGCTGGCCCCGGTAGGTCGGGTTCATCACCACCGCCCGTTCCCGCAGCGATGTGTAGACGATGTCATGGACGCTGCCGTAGTCGGGCATTCGCACGACCGCAGGGAATGGGCCGTTGCCGTGGGGCACCGACAACCAGGCAAACAGCCTGAATCCATCCGCCGAGGTGTAACGCATCTGGAATACATCCCAGTCAGGCTGGGAGTAGAAATCGTCCTTCTGCAGCCGGATATCGGCCGGAAGTTCGGCCAAAACGGCTTCGGTCTCGCGCCAGAACCGGTCTGCTGCCGTGGTCATGACGCCACCGCCGATAGGCCAATCTGACCTTCCAGCCAGGCCTTTTCCTGGGCCGGGTAATCGTGGGCGTTGCCGTGACCGGAGTTTGGGAACAGCCAGAGTTCTCTATGGCCGGTCAGGGCCCGGTAGGCCGCGTAGCTAGTCTCCGGCGGGCAGACCTCGTCGTCCAGCGCGATTCCAACCACCATCGGGCACTTTATCCTGGGGGCGAAATTCACGGCGTCGAAGTAACGCAGGGTTTCCAGCATGCGCTCTTCCTGGTCGGGATAGGCCCTGGCGTAGCAGGCCAGCTCGTCGTAAGGATAGGACTGGAACATACTCATGGCTTCGGGATAGCAACAGAGGAACGGATACCCGGCAACCCCGCCTTTGATCTCCGGACGCAACGCCGAAGTTATCAAGGTAAGCCCGCCGCCCTGGCTGCTGCCGCAGGCGTAGATCCGCTCCGGGTCTATCTCTGGGCGGGAATGCAGAAAGTCCACTCCGCGCACGCAGTCGGCGATGACACCCCGGTATCCGTACAGGTCCTGGTGCTCCAACCCTGAGGTGAGCAGACCCGGATAACCGGGGTTGAACTCGCTGCTGCTTTTCAGCTTGCCCCGAACCGCCACCGACAGCACGGCTACGCCCTTCTTGCCCCAGTCGCGGCGCACCGGCGGCTCGGACTTGTAGCCTGGCAGATTGAGAATGGCGGGGAACGGCCCATCTCCCTGGGTCGGGAGGCTGTACCACGCCGAGATTTCCAATCCTTCTAGACTGCGGTATGAGACGTTGAAAACGTGGACGTCGTCGTTGCTCCGCATCGGGTCCGCTGTGATGATAGGCCTAAGTTCGGTGCGGCCCAACCGTTCCAGCGTGCCACTCCAGAAATCGTCAAAATCGTCGGGGCAGGTTACCTGGGTCGAAAATTCTTGTAGGTCTTGTTCGGTCGCCATGCGTTCTCCGTCGGGACATTATTGGCTGGGCCCGCCAATTATATGCGTGTGCGGCTGGTTATGTGTAGTCCGGATAGTCTCGTGACATCTATTTTTTCAAACTGACATCCAATAAGCCAGCAAGACCGTCGTTAATGGAGTTCGTCCTGCCCGATGAAAGTTAGATTACGGACCCAAAGCATTACCATCCAAGCCTCACGTTCAGCGGTATTCAGACTGATCAGTTCTTTTGGAGACGGCGATCCTGACTCATCGGCCCATGTTGCCAGAGACCGACCCGGCGAAACCGAAGAGGGCAAAACGCTGCTGAAGCGCGACGGCAACCGCCTGTTGATGGAGTTTCGCTCCCGGGACGGCCGGAAGATGTACCGGACCCTGGAAGAGGTGATTCTCTATCCCGATGACCGGATCACCTTCCGGCATATCGAAGGCCCTCTGAATCATTCGGAAGAGGAATTCCAGTTCACTGACCCTGATTCTGGCACGACCATGACCCACGACGGGGAGATCGAATGCCGGATGCACTGGCTTCCTCTTGCCGGTTGGATGATGGCCCGGTTCTACGTGAAGCGCCACTACGAGCGCCTGGTCCTGCGCCACATGAATTCGCTAAAAGAAAAGGCCGAAGAGGCCGGTGCATCATGAATTGGCACTCAGATGAGTTGAGGGTTTAAGCTGGATATGGACCCTATTAGGCGGATTTGAAGAATTGATCTGGGAACTCAGCTCATTTATATCGCTGGCCCTCGCGGCCTATGTCCTGGGCTCCGTGCCCACGGCCTACCTCATGGTGCGGGCGGCCAATGGCGAGGACATTCGCGAGCTGGGCAGCCACAACGTGGGCGCTTTGAACGCCTACCGCACGGTGGGCGCCTGGGCCGGACTCACGGTGCTGCTGGTGGACATGTCCAAGGGCATTTTGGCTGTGGTCGTGCCACGGTTGGTCGGCGTGGACGACTGGGTGCTGTTCGTCACTACTCCATTGGTGGTGGCTGGGCACAACTGGCCGGTCTTCTTGAACTTCCGGGGCGGCAAGGGCGCGGCAGCTATCTTTGGCATCTCGTTGGTGATCGTGCCGTGGCTCACGGTGATCACTGCCGGCCCCAGCCTGCTGGTGATGATCCTGCTGCGAAACGTGGTGCTGGGAGCGGCTTTCGGGTTCATTCTGCTCAACACGATGCTCTGGATCACCGGGCAGGGTGCCCAGCAATTGGGACTCTGCTTGCTGCTCACGTTCCTGGTCACAGCCACTTATTTGCTGAACGAACGAGACCACATTTCCACCTCGATCAAAGCCCGCCAATGGAAAAAACTATTCCTAGACCTAGCCGGCTAGGGGCCACTTCGGCCAGGCGAATACCTTCCGGCGGGGCCACTTCGGCCGGGCGAATACCTGCCGGCGGGGCCACTTCGGCCGGGCGGTTACCTTCCGGCGGACATAGGGGTGTTTAACACTGGGGTATCGCGGTGTTGTTAGGCTATAATGGTGCCTGAGCGGCTGGATTTTGCTGCTTTGATATTTAGTCCTTTACTCCAGAGTAGGTGAGATGTTAGAACACGGTTCCCTCGAAACTGAGGGCGTTGACGAGGCCCAGGCCCATCGTAACGCCATGCGCCATTCGGCCGCCCATGTGATGGCCGACGCCGTCCTGAAACTCTTCCCCGAGGCAAAGATGGGCATCGGCCCGCCCATCCAAGACGGGTTCTACTACGACTTTGAAGTCTCCCGTCCCTTCACTCCGGAGGACCTGGAAGAGATCGAGAAGCTGATGCGGGAGACCATCAAGGGCGGTTTTGCCTTTGAGCGCGAGGACCTCAGCCGGTCCGACGCCGAGGAAATGTTCGCCGACCAGCCCTACAAGATCGAACTGATCGAGGGACTGCCCGACGACGCGGTCATCTCAATCTACAAGCACGATGAGTTCGTTGACCTGTGCCAGGGCCCCCACGTGCACGGCACATCAGACATCCCGGCCATGAAGCTGCTCAGCGTGGCTGGTGCCTACTGGCGCGGCGACGAAAAACGCCCCATGCTCCAACGCATCTACGGCACGGCCTTCGAGTCCGAAGACGACCTCGCGGCGCACCTGGAACGGCTGGAAGAGGCCGAGCGCCGTGACCACCGGACCCTGGGCCGGCAACTGAACCTGTTCAGCGTCCATGAAGAGATCGGCCCCGGCCTGATCGTCTGGCATCCCAAGGGCGGCCGAGTTCGTTCCCTGGTCGAAGACTACTGGAAGGACCTCCACTACCGGCTGGGCTATGACATCGTCTACTCGCCCCATATCGGCCGGGCCCAGCTCTGGGAGACCAGCGGGCATTTGGATTTCTACCAGGAAGGCATGTTCGCCCCACTGGAGATCGACGACCAGCAATATTATCTGAAACCCATGAACTGCCCGTTCCACATCGCCATCTTCAAGAACGCGCTGCACAGCTACCGGGAGCTGCCCTTGCGATTCGCCGAGCTGGGCACCGTCTACCGTTACGAGCGCAGCGGCGTCCTGCACGGGCTGATGCGTGTGCGGGGCTTCACCCAGGACGACGCCCACATCTTCTGCACGCCAGACCAGGTGGAAGACGAAGTCGGTGGAGTCTTGGAACTAACCTTTGAGTTGCTGGACGCCTTCGGATTCGAGGAATACTCCATCGCGCTTTCCACCCGGCCCGAGAAATACGTCGGCGACCCGGATATGTGGGAGCATGCCACCCAGTCGCTGCAGGGCGCACTGGAGAAGCGTGGTTTGCCCTTCACCGTCGACGAAGGCGGTGGAGCGTTCTACGGCCCCAAGATCGACATCAACATCACCGATGCCCTGGGCCGGGCCTGGCAGTGCACCACCGTGCAGTTCGACTTCAACCTGCCCCAGCGTTTCGATCTTACCTATCAGGACGCCGAGGGCGGCCGCAGCCAGCCCTACATGGTCCACCGGGCCATCCTGGGCTCCATGGAGCGGTTCCTGGGGGTGCTGATCGAGCATTACGGCGGCGCGTTCCCGCTCTGGCTGGCGCCGGTGCAGGCCGTGTTGATTCCCATCGCCGACCGGCACATCGAGTACTGCGAGTCGGTGCGGGCCAAGCTCGAAGCCGCCGGCTTCCGGGCCGAGGTGGACACCCGTGGTGAGCGCATGAACCAGAAGATACGCACCGCACAGATGCAGAAGGTGCCTTACATGCTGGTGGCCGGCGACCGGGAGCAAGAAGCCGACGCCGTAGCCGTTCGTCACCGCGACGGCGAAGACCTGGGCGCCATGCCTCTGGACGATTTCATGACCAAGCTGGGCGAAGAATCGCAGATTCCCGTGCGGTCTAAGGCTTAGATATCAAATATTGCTAACTGAGACGCTCATAGCATAAGAGGTGACATGCCTGAAGATATTCGGTCTTTCCTTAAGCGGTTCACCCCAGAAGAATTGGCGGACAGAGGCGTGCTGTCGACAGACTCGAGATATGGCTATCTGCTCCGCGGGAAAAATCTAGAGTCATTGATTCTATTGATGGTGGAACAAGACGTATTTCAAATCGAAGCTACAGAGCGAAATTGGTTTCTAACGACGGGGCATGATTTCGAAAACTCGCTCTCAGGAGAGCAGACGAGCGGCAATACTAGCGGCCTTTCCAGCCTAGGGAGCGTGTTCAATCTTCAAAACAGGCATATCAATCCCTTCTTCGGTTCACCAGCCACCCAAGATATATCAGATGTAGAACCTAACGGCGTCCTTGGCTCATCAGCAGAGTCTGGTGAAATTAAATTCGGGCTCGAACGAGATCTTCAACGCGCCCTTCGAATCAACATCGACCATCTAGAGCAGGGGTTGCGAATAATAGATGACGGTTCTGAACGCTCGGTAGACGCGGGGCGTATTGATATCACAGCCGAAGATGCAGACGGCCAAATTGTAGTGATTGAGTTGAAAGCCGGGGCAGCCCAACCCGAAGCTATCGCTCAATTGCTGGCGTATATGGGTACTATCGAAAACCCTGAAAGTAAGCCTATCCGAGGCATTCTAGTCGCAAGTGACTTCAATCAGCGAGTTGTCTACGCGGCCCAAGCAGTACCCAACTTATCCCTGAAATCTTATTCGTTTCAATTCAGCTTCCATGATCGGTAATACACACAGCCTTCACTCGGTAAGCCCCTAGATATTTTACCCGCTGTTGCCGAACTTGGCTGTCCACAGCGGCGCTCCGCCGTCCATCACGCGCTGGATGTTTTCGAAGGCGTTGGCTGCTCGTTTGGGTATGGATTCCAGAGTCGGGCCGGCGTTGTGGGGCGTGACTATGACGTTGTCTAACTCCAGCAATGGGTGACCTGCCGGCGGGGGTTCTTGCTCCAAGACATCCAAACCGGCAGCGGCGATTACCCCGGATTTAAGCGCCTGAGCCAGGTCATCTTCGTTGATGATTCCACCTCGGCTGGTGTTGATTATCAGCGCGCTCGGCTTCATCAGCGCTAGTTGGTCTTTGGCTATCATGTTGCGGGTTTCCGCGGTCAGCGGCACGTGGATGCTGATTACATCTGAAGTTCTGAGCAACTCCTCGAAGCCCACTTCCCTGATCCCCAGTTCTTCTTGCTCCGCCGCTGAGAGACTGGCAAACTTATCGAAGTATTGGACCTCTACATCGGAGGCCCTGGCCCGCTTAGCAACCCGTTTGGCGATGTTACCAATGCCGATCAGGCCCAGTGTCCTTCCCTCGAATTCGAACACGTCAGGGCGGCGTTCGCGGCTCGCACGCCAACCACCAGCTTTGACATTATTGGCGTTGAACACAATCTTCTTCAGTGAAGCCAAGATGAGCATTATTGTGTGCTCGGCCACCGCCACACTATTGGCCCCTCCGTTGTTGGCCACTGGAATACCCAGCTCGGCGGCCAGGGCCAGATTAATCTTGTCGTAACCGGCGCTGAGACACTGGACCAACTTACATTTTTTAGCCGCTCTAAGTACTTCGTCGGATATATGGGCTGGCCAGATGACCAGGTAATCCGCGTCCGACACCAATTCCATCTGTTCGCCTTCGCTTATTCCCAAGGGCTCTGAGATCACTTCCATTCCCGGCAGCGCCTGGGCGGCAACCACCTGCCTGAGTTCGGAGTCCAGGTCCGTGAGGCACACTACTTTCGTTCCAGCCATCTGATCCACCCCGATAACCTGATTGTTTAGGCCTTTCCTAACTCAGTATACCCACTGAAGACCCTGGTATTCTCCACCGATTTACCAGACAATAGGCGTCAGAATTTCCCCTGCTGTCATCAGCGGGTTTTTATATAGGTGCATCATGGCCAATAGGCTAGCCAACGAGACCAGCCCCTATCTTTTACAGCACGCCAACAACCCCGTGGACTGGTATCCGTGGGGCGATGAGGCGCTGCAGCGGGCCAAAGACGAAAATAAGCCCATCCTGCTCAGCATCGGCTATTCGGCCTGCCACTGGTGCCACGTCATGGAGCGCGAGTCCTTTGAGAATGAGGCCACCGCGCTGTTGATGAACGAGCATTTCGTCAGCATCAAAGTCGACCGGGAAGAACGGCCCGACCTGGACGCCGTCTACATGGAGGCGGTGCAGATGCTGACTGGCAGCGGCGGTTGGCCCATGACCGTGTTCCTGACACCCGACGGCCGCCCCTTCTACGGCGGCACCTACTTCCCGCCCATGGATAGCCACAACATGCCCGGATTCCCCAGGCTGCTTCAGTCGGTGGCCCATTCCTATCACAACAACCGCGGCGAGATCGACCGGGTCACGAACCAGTTCACCGAGCAGATGGGCCGGACCGGCCAGATGCCCAAGGGCGACGCTCCCGTGACGGTTGAGACGTTGCATCAGGCCTACACGGTCCTGGCCACCAACTTCGACTACCAGAACGGCGGCACCGGCTCCGCACCCAAATTCCCCCAGGCCATGAACCTGGAGGTTCTGCTCCGTTATTACCGCCACGGCTACAACGACCGAGCCCTGGAGATGGTCGACCTGACTCTGGAGAAGATGGCCCGGGGCGGTATCTATGACCAGATCGCCGGCGGGTTCGCCCGGTACTCCACCGACGCCTACTGGCTGGTCCCTCACTTCGAAAAGATGCTCTACGACAACGCCCTGCTGGCCCGGCTCTATATCCACGCCCACCAGGCCACCGGACGGGGCATGTACCGCCGCATCGCCGAGGAAACCCTGGACTACATCCTCAGAGAGATGACCGGCCCCGAAGGCGGGTTCTTCTCGGCCACCGACGCCGACAGCGAGGGAGAAGAGGGTAAGTTCTTTGTCTGGACTCCCGACGAGATCGAAGCGGTGTTGGGCAAAGACGAAGCCGCCATATTCAACGGCTTCTTCGGGGTTACCCAGGCGGGCAACTTCGAGAGCAAGAACATTCTGAACATCACCCAGAAAGCATCAGATTATGCCCAGAAGAACGGTATCGCGTTAGAACGGCTGGTGGACGTTGTGCAACGCGGCAAGATGGCGCTGCTGATCGAACGGGAAAAACGGGTTCACCCGCTGTTGGACGACAAAGTCCTGGCGTCTTGGAACGGCATGATGCTCCGTAGTTTCGCCGAAGCCGGCGCTGCACTTGAGCGTCAAGACTACCTGGACGCCGCCATCAAAAACGCCGGGTTCCTGCTGGAAACCATGCGCTCAGACGGAAGACTGTTGCGGACCTACCGGTCCGGCCAAGCCAAGCTGCCGGGCTTCCTGGAAGATTATTCTTTCGTGTCCGACGGACTCCTGGCCCTATACGAGGCCACTTTCGATCAGCGGTGGCTGACTGAATCTATCAACCTGGCAGACCTCATGATCGAGCTGTTCTGGGACGACGCCGTCGGCGGGTTCTACGACACCAGCGCTGAGCACGACCAGTTGGTGGTCCGGCCTCGGGATGTCCTGGACAACGCCCAGCCCTGCGGCGGCTCGGTGGCCACGGATGTGCTACTCAAGCTGGCTGTGATAACCGGAAACGAAGACTACCGGGTGAAGGCCGAAACGCCACTCCGGACTCTGCGCGAACTGATGGGACGCGCTCCGACGGGCACCGGGCACTGGCTGGCCGCCCTGGACTTCTACGTATCCTCACCCAAAGAAGTGGTCATCATCGGCGCCCGTGACAACCCGGCCACCACGGCCCTGCTGCAGACGATCAACGGCAAGTTCCACCCCAACAAGGTCTTGGTGGGCGCCGATGACGCCGCCGCCGCCGCAAACCACGGCCTCCCCCTGCTAGAAGCGCGCGGCATGATCGACGCCAAACCCACGGCCTACGTCTGCCAGAACTACGCCTGCCAATTGCCGGTGACCACGCCCGAAGAGCTAGCGGCGCAGTTGGATTAACCGGATGAAATTCCACCTGAGGAAGGCGATCTAACTTGGACGATGCGGGCATGAACGTAGTTACCGGCGCCTTTGGCTACACAGGAAGATACATCACCCAAAAACTGCTTTCTGATGGGCGCCAAGTCCGGACCATCACCGGACATCCCGACCGGGCGAACCCGTTCGGAGACCAAGTCAAGGCGTACCCGCTGGACTTTGGTGATCCCAAAGCGTTGGCCGAAAATCTCAGTGGGGCAACCACCCTCTACAACACCTACTGGGTCCGCTTTCCCCGCGGCGGCGCCACCCATGACACCGCCGTCGAAAACACCAAGGCACTGGTGAACGCGGCGAAACAAGCCGGAGTCCAACGGATCGTCCACATCAGCATCACGAATCCGTCCGCCGATTCGACCCTTGACTACTTCAGAGGCAAGGCGCTGGTGGAAGAGGCCATCATCGGTTCTGGACTGGCCTACAGCATCATCCGGCCAACGTTGGTATTTGGGGCTGAAGACGTCCTGATCAACAACATCGCCTGGTTCCTGCGGAAATTCCCGTTCTTCGCGGTTCCCGGAGACGGGGAATATCTGGTGCAGCCGGTGCATGTCGAAGATGTGGCCGAAGCGGCGGTCAACTCCGCTGATTCGAGCGAGAATACCGTTCAGGACTGCGTTGGGCCGGAGACCTATGCCTATGGCCAACTGATCCGCCTGATCGCCGAGAGCATCGGCGCCAAAACAAAGATCGCGCATCTGCCGCCTGGCCTGACCCTGTTCTTTTCCCGGCTGGCTGGCTACCTGGTGAGGGATGTGGTTTTGACCCGGGCCGAGATCGACGGCTTGATGGCCGGTCTTCTGGTGTCGGACGGCCCGCCCAACGGCCGGACGAGCTTCAGCCAGTGGCTGGAGGATAACGGGGAAACCCTAGGCCGCAGGTACGTTTCGGAGATGGACCTCCATTACCGCTGACGCACGGCCCAATGCCTGGTAAAATCGAGCCAGTGTTTCAGCCAATAATCAGGCAGGAGACCCCGAATTGACCTCTACCCACAAAGACCCAATCTTGGTCGTGGTCCAGCTGACCGGCGGTAACGACTACATCAATACGGTCATCCCCTACCAAGACCCGTTGTACTACGACAGCCGCAAGACCCTCAGCGTCGCCCAAGAAGAAGTCTTGCCCATCAGTGACGAACTGGCGTTCAACCCTGCTCTGACCGCCATTAAAGACCTGTACGACCAGGGCAAGGTCGCCGTGATCAACGGCATCGGCTATCCGGGGCCAAACCGCTCCCACTTCCGATCCATGGACATCTGGCACACCTGCGAACCGGCCAAGGTGGGCACCGAGGGCTGGCTGGGCCGGGCCATCCGAGACCTGGACCCCAAGGCTGAAAACGTGCTGACCGGAGTCAATTTCGGCCGTGGACTGCCGCGGGCCATGGCCCTGACCGGAGTCCCGGTGGCATCGGTTGCCGTGCTGGAGACCTATGGCGTGCTAACCGGGATATCAGGCGAGCAAGAACGCACCCAGGCACTCGACCTGTTCTCCCGTATGTATTCCCCCATCATGGGCACCGGCCCGGTGATGGACTACCTGGGCGCTACCGGCTTGGACGCCCTCAAAGGCGCGGATATCCTCAAAACTGTCCCCGGTCAGTATCAGTCGAGCGTCGAATACGCCGACTCGGTCATCGGGCGGAACCTGCAGGGCATCGCCAAAGTTCTGACGGCCGACCTGGGCACCCGCATTTTCTACACCCAGCAGCCCGGCTACGACACCCATGCCAACCAGGGCCCGGTGCACGGCGTCTTGCTCGAGCACCTCTCCCAAGCCATCGCTGATTTCTATGCCGACCTAAGAGAACACAACACCTCCGAAAATGTCCTCATCTACCTGTTCACCGAGTTCGGCCGCCGGGTCAAAGACAACGGCTCGGGCACTGACCACGGCGCCGGCGGACTGTCCATGGCCATCGGCGACCCGGTTAAGGGTGGCATCTACAGCGAGTTCCCTTCGATGAAGGAGGAAGACCTGGAAGAAGGCGACCTGAAGTACAACATCGACTTCCGGGGCGTCTACGGAACCGTAGCCGAGAAGTGGCTCGGCTTGGATGCCGCCGGGATCGTAGGCGGTAAATTTGAGCAGTTGGACTTCGTGTAGATAAATCAGTGTCTAATTTCGGAGATTTCCCTCACCTACATCCGTTCGTAGCGAGCCGCGTCAAACGTTCGTGGTGAGCTCCGTCGAACCATGATTGCGCCACCGCCCTTCGAGAGCCTCAGGAAGAACGGTTGGGTACCTACTGGCGCAAACGATACAAGGACACGAACGGTTGATTGCGTACTGGCTTAAGATACAAAGACAATCGCATGGCAACATCGTAATCTCACAGGAGATTGAACAGCATGCCAGGGACTGACAAAGCCCTTTTGGCGCACCTCTTGCGCCGCGCCGGTTTCGGCGCAACGTTCCAGGAATTGGACCGCTACTCCCAGCATAGCTATCAGGCCGTGGTGGACGAATTGCTCCATCCGGAGCAACAACCAGCCATCGAAGAGGACCTGATTGAGCGGTATTTCATCGACTGGAAGGAAAGCCGCAACGTGGAAGGCGCACTCACTGAGTCTGTGTACCGGATGAATGCCTACGCCGGGGGACGGCCGCTGCAGGAGAAGATCGCCCTGTTCTGGCACCAGGTGTTCGCAACTGGCCTGGCTAAGGTCTTACACGAAAAGACGATGCTCAACCAGATCGACTTGTTCCGGGAGCATGGCCTGGGTAATTTCCGGGACCTGCTGGTGGGCCTGGCCAAAGATCCCGCCATGATCTTCTGGCTGGACAACAACTTCAACCACAAAGACGCACCCAACGAGAACTGGGGCCGCGAACTGCTGGAACTGTTCACCGTGGGTGTGGGCATGGATGGTGAGGAAAACTACACCGAAGAAGACGTTCAGAGCGCCGCCCGGGCATTTACCGGCTGGACCATCGACGACGACAACGTGGCGTCATTTCCTTATGGAAAGACCCCTTGGCTTTTCCGTTACCTGCCGGAGGACCATGACGAAAGCGAAAAGTCGTTCATGGGCCAGACCGGCAATTTCAACGGCGAAGACATCATCGACATCATCGTCAAGCAGCCGGCCACCGCCCGGTTCATCTCGCGGCACCTCTACAACTTCTTCGTTGCCGACGAGCCCCAGGTGCCTGCCTGGCAGCACACCCCGCCCAACGACCTCGAAGCCATCAAGATACTGGAAGAAGAGTACTTCCGGTCGAACTACGACATTCGCTCCATGCTTAACGTCTTATTCAAATCAGACTTCTTCAAGTCGGACCAGGCCCGCTTCGCAAAGGTAAAAAGCCCTGCCGAGGTGGTTGTGGGCACCCTTCACCTGCTGGGCGATTTCAAATTCCCTAACCTAGGCATCTTCGATGTTGCCCTGGGTTGCCGATACATGGGCCAAGACCTGCTCAACCCGCCGTCAGTGGAAGGTTGGCATACCGGCGAAGAGTGGATCGATTCCGGAAGCCTTGTGGAACGCGTCAATTTCGTGGCCGACCAGGTCAGTGACATCAGTCAGGCGGGAGTCCGGGCCATGGTCGATACCCTGCTGGACCGTACGGCCGAGCTGGACCCGATATCGGTCATCGACGGCTGCCTGGAACTGCTGGGGCATGTACACCTACACGAGAAGAACAAGCAACATCTCGCCGGGGAAGTCCGGTCGATGCTGGACCAACGCAGCGGTCTCGTGGCCGGCAGCGCGGAGGACCGTCAGTCGGCCGAGAACGCGGTGCTGCATACCATGAAGATGATCTGCTCCAGCCGCGAGTATCAGTTCGCCTAGCCCTTCCCATCCGATATGAAATTTGAACCACCACCGTTCGTCCTGAGCCTGTCGAATGGCCTTGACTGCGGCGCGTCCATGGTTCGACGGAGTTCACCACGAACGAGAAGTAGCACAGGTATACGAATGATTGGCAACGCGGATATACGAACGGTTGATGACGCAGGTAACGAATAGGAAACAGCAGGAGCAGATTGACTCAAAAATCGTTATGACCACTGATACTCAAAACCCCACATCGGTAAATGGGCACTTCCAATACCATGACGTGATTGGCATGTTGAACGCCGCGGGTCCTGGTTTTAGTGGCCCGGTGTCCGTCGTCACCGGCCCGGATGGCAATCTTTTTGTCGCCAACCGAGCCAACCCTAAGCAGACCGAGGCCGTGCGCATCACGCGTTGCACCAAGGAAGGCGATTACCTGGGGCAATTCGGAGAATGGGGCGAAGAACCAGGCAATTTCATCTGGGTTACATGCATCGCATTTAGCCCACAGCGCCAGTTATACCTCGCCGACGAGAACACCCACCGGATCACCGTTTTCGACTCGGAGAACGAGCTTGTTCGTTGTTTCGGCGAACAAGGGAGCGGCCCAGCCCAGTTCGACCGCCCATCGGGATTAGCGTTCGGCCCCGACGGAAACCTCTACGTTGTGGACACACTGAACCACCGCGTTCAGATACTGACTCCAGACGGCGATTTCATATCCCAGTGGGGCAGTCTGGGGTCAGACGACGGCCAACTCAACATGCCCTGGGGCATCGCCATTGATGGCGCTGGAGATGTGTACGTCACAGACTGGCGTAACGACCGGGTGCAGAAGTTCGACGCCAGTGGCGGTTTCCTGATGGCGTTCGGCAGTTCCGGCGACGGCGAAGGCCAGTTCAACCGGCCCAATGGCATCGCCGTGGATCAGGACGGCGACATCTACGTCTGCGATTGGATGAACGACCGCGTCCAAGTATTCGACCCGTCTGGCGGTTTCAAAGACGTCTTGATCGGCCACAGCGGCCTATCCAAATGGGGCCGGACCTTCCTGGATGCCAGCCCGGACATCGAGGCAAAACTGGAGCTGGCTTCCCAGAACATCGAGCTAAAACGGCGGTTTTACCGTCCAGTCTCTGTCCATGTGGACGACAACGGCATGATTTTCGTTGCTGACTGCTACCGCCACCGCGTCCAGATATACCGGAAGCTCTAGGTCTTATCTGAGCAGGGGTTCAAAATACTCGTTCACCCGCTCCACGTACTCGTCAGGATGGGTCAAGAAGGCGTCCACGTGGTCGACAGCCGGCACAAGCCATATGGAACTTCCTGCTTCAGCAGCAGAGGCGACTCGCTGGCCGTGCTCCCACGGTATGCGGTCGTCGGCTATCCCGTGTATCACTAAGATCGGATAGCCCAGTTCGGCCACCGATCTCTCCGGTACCAGCGAACCGATGTCGATTCCGTAGATCGTCCTGGCCATCAGCTTGGTTGTCGGGATGAATATGGGCATCAACCACTCCGGGAAGGGAGTCTTTCTAGCCGATTCCCGGGCGATGAGGTCTGACGCGTCAGCATAAGGGCTATCTGCGGCCACGGCGGTGATTCGAGGCTCCTCGGCTGCCGCCATGATTGATGTTGCCGCCCCCATCGAGAACCCCATCAGTCCCATTCGGCTTGGATCGACGCCTCGTTCAACGAGATAGTCAAAAGCGCCCAGTACGTCCCACCGCTCAAAATACCCGCCCTAAACCTTGCTGCCCTCGGACGATCCGTGTCCCCGGAGATCAAACAGCAATAAGCTGTAGCCCAAGTCCACCATCCGGGCCGCCAACTCCACAGCGTTGTCTCCGGAACGGACACTTCCGATGCCATGGACGAATATCAGGTAGGGGCCCGAATCCTCGGCTGGCAGATACCAGCCGCTTAGTGAGACATCTCCGCGCCGGGAGGGGAACTCAACGTCTTCAAAGGCCAGGTTGTAATCTGATGGGTGCTCTTCCTGTGGGTCACGGTCAGCCTTGGTGACACCCTGGGCGATTAGGAATGAGATCAGGCCATAGATGATAACGATGACCACACCTGTCACCAGCATTCCCAGCCGGAACTTTGAATTTCCGAATATGTACCGCAATCGTTTCCTCTTTGCCTGCCTGAAAGCTCTCATTTATTTGTAGTGAAGTTCCGCCAATGGTACCAGTTGCCTGCCCGGCTTAGGCACAGGACTAGGCAATGACAGTCAACAATCCTATAATCCCTATTGATTCATATGGCCGGGACTATGGATTACCACCTCTTGGCAACTCGTAGCGGCCGGTGAAACCTAGCTATTGTGGAGAAGAACATGCCAGAAGCGTCCCAGATTATTTACACCAAGATCGATGAGGCTCCGGCCCTGGCCACGCACTCATTGCTGCCGATTCTCCAGGCTTTTACCAAGGGAACTGGGGTTGAACTGGAGTCATGGGATATCTCCCTAACTGGCCGCATCATCGCGAATTTCCCGGACAAACTAACGGACGATCAGAAGATCCCGGACTACCTGGCCATGTCCAGCGTGCTGTGTGATGACCCGAAAGCGAACATCATCAAGCTGCCCAATATCAGTGCCTCCATCCCGCAGTTGAAGGGCGCGATCGCGGAACTGCAGGAAAAAGGGTACGACATCCCCGACTACCCGGACGATCCGGCAAACGACCAACAACGCGCACTGTTTCAACGTTTCTCCAGAGTTTTGGGAAGCGCGGTCAACCCGGTCCTGAGAGAGGGAAACTCTGACCGCCGTTCGGCCATCGCTGTCAAAGAACACGGCAAGCGCAATCCTCATCGCATGATGAAGGACTGGCCGGAAGGGTCCAAGACCCGAGTTGCCCACATGACCGGCGGCGATTTCTACGGTAGTGAGCAGGCCGTGACCATCGGGGCTGCAGGAACTGCTTCGATCGAATTTGTCAGCCGCGATGGCCGTTCGACCGTTCTCAAGTCCGATATTCCCCTGACAGCCGGTGAGATCGTCGATTGTTCGACGATGAACATCCGGGAACTGCGCGAGTTTTACGCCGAGGAAATGGCAAAAGCTAAAGCCGATGGCGTGTTGCTGTCTCTGCATCTGAAATCGACCATGATGCGCGTTTCCGATCCAATCATCTTCGGTCATTGTGTCTCGGTCTACTACGAGGATGTTTTCAAAAAACACGCACCTGAGATGGATGAGCTCGCGGTGAACCCCGACAACGGTATGGCGGAGCTCTACACAAAGATTCAATCCCTTACTGACGAAAAACGTGAGGAGATCGAGGCAGACATCCAGGCGGTCTACAGCGCGCGCCCGGAGCTGATGATGGTGAACTCCAACCGGGGCATCACCAATCTGCACGTGCCGAGCGATGTGATCATCGACGCCACGATGCCCGTGATCGTCCGTGACGGCGGCCGCACCTGGGGTCCCGACAACGAGCTGCACGACACCATCGCGATGATCCCCGATCGCTCTTATTCAACTCTGTTTCAGGCGATGATCGAAGATTGCCAGAAGAACGGAGCCTATGATCCGGCCACCATCGGCAGCGTCGCCAACGTTGGATTGATGGCCCAAAAGGCCGAAGAGTACGGGTCTCACGATAAGACCTTTACCGCCCAGGACAACGGCTCGATCCGAGTCCTGGACGCGTCCGGCGCAACTCTGATGGAACAAAGGGTTGAGGAAGGCGATATCTTCCGGATGTGCCAGACCACCGACGCTGCGATCCAGGACTGGGTCAAGCTGGGCGTCAACCGTTCCAGAATAACTGGCTCGCCGGCCATCTTCTGGCTGGACTCGAACCGGGCTCACGACTCTGAGCTGATCAAGAAGGTAGACCAATACCTGCCCAACCATGACACATCCGGCTTAGATGTTCGCACCATGCAAACTGTGGCCGCGATGGAGTTCACCATGGAGCGCAGCAGGGCCGGCCAGGACACGATCTCGGTAACTGGTAATATCCTGCGTGACTATCTGACCGACCTCTTCCCGATCCTGGAATTGGGTACCAGCGCCAAGATGCTCTCGGTTGTTCCTCTGCTCCAGGGCGGTGGTATGTTTGAGACCGGCGCCGGTGGATCGGCCCCCAGGCACGTGGAACAATTCCTAGAAGAGGGCCATCTGCGGTGGGACTCCCTGGGCGAATTCTGCGCCCTCGTCGCATCCTTCGAGCACCTTGGACAGGTGTTCAAGAACGAGAAAGCGACGCTCCTGGCCGAGACCCTGGACCAGGCGATCGGGCAGCATCTGGAACACAACCGTGCGCCATCGCGCCGGGTGAACGAGCTGGACACCCGGGGCAGCCATTTCTACCTCGCACTTTATTGGGCGGAAGCGCTGGCCAAGCAAACCAAAGATGCAGAGCTGCAGGCCCGCTTTGTCCCGATTGCTGAGCAGTTGTCCGCAAACGAGGACAAGATCGTACAAGAGCTAAACGACGCTCAGGGACAGCCGGTGGACATCGGTGGTTATTTCCATCCCAATCAGAAGATGGCCTCCGAAGCCATGCGCCCCAGCGCCACCCTGAATGCGATCGTAGACGCTCTCTAGTAAGCATTTCGGGTGGCCTCAGGCCCGTCGGGGTACCGCCGTACAGGGTTCTAATATATAATGGGCCGGTTTAGCAAAGGCATCAAAAAATCCCCCTGTAGTCACCCTTAACAAAGGGTAATCGGGGGGGATTTATCAGGCCAGGCAAGTTTCGAAACAGAGGAGCAAACACAAGATGCGAAGCAAGGTAACAGTTGTCGGTGCAGGCAACGTTGGCGCCACCACCGCACAGAGGATTCATGCACTTGGTTACGCCGACGTTGTGTTGGTGGACGTGGTGGAAGACCTGCCCCAGGGCAAGTCACTAGACATGCTGGAGTCGGCCCCCGTCATGGGCTCCGACGCCAAGATCACCGGAAGCAACAGCTACGAAGCTACCGCTGGTTCCGAGGTGGTTGTCATCACCGCCGGAATCGCCCGCCGGCCCGGCATGAGCCGTGACGACCTGCTGCTGACCAACATGCGGATCACGACGTCGGTGACCGAGCAGGTGGTCAAGTACTCCCCTGACTGCATCATCATGCCGGTGACCAACCCTCTTGATGCCATGGTCCAGAATGTTTACGAAGCCAGCGGATTCCCCCGCAACCGTGTGTTCGGCATGGCCGGTGTGTTGGACACCGCCCGTTTCCGCACCTTCATCGCCGAAGAGCTAAACGTTTCTGTTGAAGACATCCAGGCCTTCGTGTTGGGCGGGCACGGCGACGACATGGTGCCATTGGTCCGGTTCACCAACGTCGGCGGCATCCCCATCAGCGAGTTGATGGCTGAAGAGAAGATCGACCAACTGGTCAAGCGCACCCGCGGCGGCGGCGGCGAGATCGTCGAGCTGTTGAAAGAGGGCAGCGCCTACTACGCCCCGTCTGCTGCCATCACCCAGATGGTGGAAGCTGTCCTGCTGGACAAAAAGCGCATCCTTCCGGCCTGCGCCTACTTAGAGGGCGAGTTTGGCATCAACGGCCTCTGCGTCGGCGTCCCCGTGAAGCTGGGAGCAGGCGGCATGGAACAGATCATGGAGATCAACCTCACCGCTGACGAGAAGGCCGCGCTCCAAGCTTCAGCCGCCAGTGTCCAAGAACTGGTTGATGTCATGAACAAAGCCAGGGCTGAGGCGTAATCAGCTTAGGTATAAAATAAACTGAAATAATTCCTGGAGGAGGGTGGTAATGGTCCGCCGCAGCGACGCTGAGCAACGCTTATTGGAGAAGGCACGGCGTTACTTGCCGGGCGGAAACAGCGGCAACCTCGCCCTCCCCCCGGAATTGGAATTCCTGGCCTCCCACGGCAAGGGCTCCCACATCTTTGACGTCAGCGGCAACGAGTATGTCGACTGGCTGATGGGCTCTGGTCCCATGATTTTGGGCCACGCCCACCCCGCCGTCACCGAAGCCGTCATCAAAGCTGTCGAGAACGGCAGCACATTCTTCGCCACCAACGACAAAGCGGTGGAACTGGCCGAGGTGATGGTCAACGCTGTCCCCTGTGCCGAGCAGGTGCGTTTCACCACCAGCGGTACCGACGCCTGCTTCAACGCCATGCGCGCCTGCCGGGCGTTCACCGGCAAAGAGAAGATCCTCAAATTCGAGGGCGGCTTCCACGGCACCAGCGACTACGCACTGATGAGCCTCACTCCGCCGGCATCAGTAGAATACCCTCAGTCCAAGGCCAGCAGCGGCGGCATCCCTAAGGCCATCGAAGACCTGATGCTCATCGCGCCCTACAACGACCTGGCGACCACCGAGACGATCATCAACGCCCACCTGGACGATATCGCGGCGGTTATCGTCGAGCCCATCCAGCGGGTGATCGCGCCCAAACCCGGGTTCCTACAGGGACTACGCGACCTGACCAAACGCCACAACATCCCTCTCATATTTGATGAGGTTGTAACCAGCTTCCGGCTGGCCTACGGCGGCGCTCAGGAGTTCTATGGTGTCACGCCCGACCTGTGCACGGTGGGCAAGATCATGGGCGGCGGCTACCCGTTGGCGGCGGTCTTGGGCCGCGCCGATATCCTATCGGTCTTCGACCGGGGAGCCGCGGATCGCGACACTTATGTCAACCAGATAGGCACCCTGAACGGCAACCCGATAGCCTGCGCCGCCGGGCTGGCCACGCTGGCCGTGATGCGGGAAGAAGGGACCTACGATAAGATTCGCGGCGCCGGCGCAGCCATCCGGAACGCGCTGGTCGACATCTGCAATGAGAACGGCGTGCCGGTTCAGAACTGCGGCGAAGACGCCATCTTCGACATCTACTTCTCGGATCAACCGGTGTCCAACTACCGGGACACGCTGGCCGCCGACGGTGCCATGATGACCCGCTTCACCAACGGCCTACTGGAGCGTGGCATCTTCAAAGGCGTCCAAAAATACTACCCTTCGGCAGTACACTCTGACGAAGACGTCGAAAAGACCATCCAAGCCATGCGGGAAGTGGTGCCGCTGATCCGCTAGATCAGCGGGGGCGGGTGGTTCGACGGGTCCGATTCCATCGAGACTCACGACCTGCGGTCGGAGCTAACCACGAACAGTTAAAAAGCGTAGGGGCACGGCAATGCCGTGCCCCTACGCTTTTTTTGCGTGACCAGGCTCGCCTCCCGCTCATCCTGAGCTCCGACCAAAAGTCTAGAGTCTCCCCGATGAATCGGGGGACCTGTCGAAGGACCCGCACCAGCCGTGTTTCTGCGTGATCTCAGTCGAGGCACTTGACATCTAATTAATTAAAGAATGTATTTCGTTAAATTAATATTATGATTTAATAGCAGGCAACATGGCGCCACGAAAATACCGAATGGACAAGCGAAATGAGGCGGTCGAGGAGACTCGGCGGAGGATTGTGGACGCTACTGTGTTCCTCCATGGAGAGCAGGGCATAGTCGCCACCAGTTGGGAGGAGATCGCCAAGCGGGCCGACGTCGCGCTGGCCACAGTGTATCGGCACTTCCCCACACTGGATGAACTCGTGCCGGCCTGTGGGGAGCAGGTGGCCGCGATCATGAAACCCCCAACCCCGGATACGGCCAGAGGACTGTTCAGCTCCACCCAATCCCAAGCCCACAGGATCAAACTCTTGGTTAAAGAATTATTCGAGTTCTACGACCGCGGACGAATATTCCTGAATGTGGCGCTCAGAGATGCTCATCAGGTTCCGGCCCTGGCTGAGTGGGTGACAGGTTGGGAGAGTGCCCGAAAGGAAATAGTGGAGGAGGCTTTACGGCCCGAAGGCGCCGATGAATCGACCGCACGCACGATTTTGGCGCTCACCGATTTTCGGGTCTGGCAGTCCTTGGCTGATCAGAACGTGGCAACGGAGGAGGCAATCGAAATGATCAGCGCGTCGCTGATTCGTCTCTTGGCTGAACCGAATATTCCATCTAAATAAGGGAGACAAGAATGGCTACAATCACCGAGATCGCACAAGACATCTACCGGGTCAACATCGAGGTATCAGGATCACCTGTAACCTACAGCTTCTTTGTGATCAAAGACGACCAACCCACCCTGGTTGAGACTGGCATGAACCGGATGTTCGATGAGAGCCTGGAGGCGGTCAAGCAGATCATCGACCCGTCGACGTTGCGGTACGTGCTCGTGCCCCACTTCGAGGGCGACGAATGCGGCGCTTTGAACAAGTTCTTAGAACAGGCGCCGCACGCCCAGCCCGTGTGCAGTCCTGTGGGCGCTTTGACCAGCTTGGCAGATTTCTCCATCCGGGAACCTATCCCCATGGTGGACGGCCAGATTCTGGACACCGGGCAACACCGCCTGGAATGTATGGTGACCCCCTATGTCCATACCTGGGACGGGATGCTGCCGTTCGATCACGCCACCGGAACCCAGTTCTGCTCAGACGTGTTCATTCAGCCTGGGCCGGGCCGCGCGACCACGGACGAAGCAGAGATCGAAGGAATGCTGGCCATGTACAAGATGATCGGCATCTTCCCATCCCGCGCTCACCTGGACTCGGCGCTTGATAAAATCGAGGCCAAAAGTCCCAAGGTCTTGGCATGCCATCACGGCAGCGTGATCACCGGGCAGATCCCGGCCTACATGGAAGCCATGCGCGACCCCGGCATCATAGGTGTGACCGAGTGGAACCCCATGGCAGGAAATTAATCATCCGGGAGTAGGCTTACCCAGGAGGGTGGTTCGAAGGGATCACCACGAACGGTTACAAAAGCGTAGGGGCACGGCAATGCCGTGCCCCTACGCTTTTGTGGTGTCTTGCAATCGGGCTCCCAGCTCCCTGTTACAACGCCTGCCAATACCTTTTGCCGCTCTCCCGGACGACACGCCCAAATCCGCTGTGGTGGCAGATGGCGATGGCGGCGTTGTCCTGCTCAGCGCGGTCCAGCATGCCCCGGCGGGTCATTCCGGCCGTGTCGGGATCCATGTCATAGTGGAACACCCAGTCGGTCTCTGTGACCTGGGCCGGGCCGTGGAACACATCGCCCATCATGTACGCTTTTTCGCCGCCCGAGTTTACGATCAGGCTCATGGAACCAGGAGTGTGGCCGGGGGTGGGCGTGATGGTCAGTTCTCCGGTCAGTTCGGTCTCGCCGGTGATCAGGTCCAAGACGCCTAATCTCCGCAGGGGGGCCACGGTCTCCGCCCACCAGTCATAGCCAAAGATCTCCGAGTCCTTGGGCGTATCAAATGCCGCCCAGTCGGCCTCATGAGCCACGTAGCGGGCATTGGGGAACATCGGGGCCTCATCGGACGCCCCAGGTGCGCTTCGGCTCACGTTCCAGCCCACATGGTCCGGGTGCAGGTGGGTCAGGAACACGGTGTCGACGTCGCCAGCCTGAAATCCGGCCTTCTGTAGTTCCGCCAGCAGCACACCATCGACGCCGCCGCCGATCTTCTCCACGACATTGGGATTGGAATTGGCGTTCCCCAGGCCGGTGTCCACCATTAGAGTCCGACCTTCAGATCGGACCAGGTAACACTCGAAATGGACCCGCAGGCTGTCATCGCCATCCACCGTCTTGGTGTAAGCGTCCGGGTATCTTTCCATGTAGGGAGTCCAGGCCTCTCTGGGGACGTCGGGGAAGGTGCGGATGAAGGGCAACGCAACCTCCGAATCATGCAGGATGGTAATCTCAACGTTGCCAACGGTCAGTGTGCTGTGGGGCATTTTTCTCTCCTCGGCGCGGTGGCCGTCATTGATGCGATTGTGGGCGGGTTAGAAACCCGCGCCTACGGGGCGAAATTCCAGCTTCATTAGTCTAACCATTCGCCGTGGGTTTAGTGGGTGTCTCCCTCTATAGTGCCTGCCAGTATCTCTTCCCATTCTCCTGGATCACCCGCCCGAAGCCGTTATGGTGGCAGATGGCGATGGCGGCGTTCTCTTTCTCCGCGCGGTCCAGTATCGACCGGCGTGTCTGGCCGGCTTGTACCGAGTCCATATCAAAACGGAACACCCAATCGGTCTCGGTAACTTGGGCCGGGCCGTGGAACACGTCCCCCATCAGGAAAGCACTTTCGCCGCCCGAGCTGATCACGAGGCTCATCGAGCCAGGGGTATGGCCCGGAGTTGGGGTGATGGTCAATTCGCTGTTTAGCTTGGTCTCCTCGGTCACAAGGTCGAGAACGCCCGCCTTTTTCAAAGGCGCAACGGTGTCGGCCCACCAGGAGAACCCAAATATCTCCGAGTCTTTGGGCGTGTTGAAGGCGGCCCAGTCAGCCTCGTTGCCGATGTAGCGGGCGTTGGGAAACGTTGGAGTTCCCAGTCCCCCGCCCTGTGTCATGTTCCAACCCACGTGGTCCAAGTGCAGGTGCGTCAAGAACACCGTGTCGATGTCGCCGGGTTGGTATCCGGCCGACGCCAATTCGTCCAGCAACACTCCCTGCGTCCCGCCAAACATCTGGTCGACAGTCCCCGGGTTGGTCTGGCTAGTGCCCAATCCGGTGTCCACCAGAAAGGTTTTGCCTTGGGAACTGACCAGGTAGCACTCAAAGTGAGTCCGGCGGCTGTCTCCGTTAATAAAGGCATCGGGGTATCTTTTGAGATAAGGTTCCCAGGCCTCCGCCGGAGCGTCCGGGAACGACTGGCTGAAGGGCGACGCGACTTCGGCGTCATGGAGGACCGTAATCTCAACTTTGCCAACGGTCAGCGTGCTGTGCGGCATGTCCAACTCCTTACGGGGCCAACGGTCAGCGTGCTGTGTGGCATGTCCAACTCCTCACGGGGCCAACGATCAAAGTGCTGTGCGTCATATGCTAACTCCCAACGGCACGGCGGCAAAATGTCGAGCGGGGCAATTCAAGTCGTTTTCGTCCGACGGAAAGATTGCGCAGCTCTTACTTCGGCTTCCGAGCCACCATAGTACTATCCCCGTTGGGAAAGGTCTTGCGCACGATGTTCTCAAACCCTGCGTCGGTTAGCCATTCCCTACGCTCTTGTTCGGTCCTGGCCTGCCCGTCGTCAAATACATTGATGAACCACAAGTTTTGCCTGATTATGTTAGACGGGGCCAAACGGGTGTCGTCGATGGTCCCGATATCGTCTAGGTATAACGTGCCGCCTGGCTCCATGACCTGAGCAACGTTCTTGACGGCGCGTTGAGCATCGTCCCGTGAAATCACCGGGATGAATTTACTTATTATCGCTACGTCGAAGGAACCTTCCAGTGTCCCGTTGACCACGTCGGCCGCCACCACCTCGACCCGGTCTGCTACGCCCGCCTCCTGCACCATCCGCTCGGTGATCGGGGTCACTGTGGGTAGGTCTACGACAGTTGCCCGAAGCTGAGGACAGGCCTGCGCGATGGCGATGGCCACTCCGCCCGTTCCCCCGGCAACATCAATGAGCCTCCGGCACGAAGAGAAATCGTACTCTGCAAGCAATCTTCTTGCCGCACCAATGTCAGTGGCAGAGTGACCTCGCCGGGCAATTTGGTCCAACGCCTCTTTCGACATGGCAGAGTAAGAGTAATCGATTTTGGCTTGGGCTGAACCGGTCCGGATCGAATCGGCGGATTTCCAAAGAACGTTCCATTGATTTGAGTTAGCTTCGTAGCCTGCGCCCAGGTAGCTCGCATTGCCCTTCACCAGATAATAGTTGGCTTCTGGGCTGTTGGAGAAGTTTTCGCCATCGACCGCCAGCAGCCCAGTCTCCACAAGGATGTACATGAGCGGCCTGAGTTTGTCAGCATCGGCGCCGATCGCCTCCGCCACCTGTTCAACATTTCCAGGACCGTCACTCAGTGGTGTAAATACGTCTAGCTGTATCGCGGCCAGCAGCGCAAAAGACGGGTATAACTCTGTTCTGAGTCTCCAGATTGTTTCCGGCTGTGGTGGTGGGGTGGTCATCTTGGCATCTCCTCGCGGCCCAAGGGCCAGAAATCAACAAGGGGCCGCTGTATAGCAGCGGCCCCTTGGCAGGTCTCTATTTAACTGCGCCCTAGACGGCGCCAACCCCTAGCTGGGTTATCAGCGGCTTGGTGTTGACGATGTGGCGTTGCAGTCCCATCTCCTTAGGGCTCAGGCCCATGGCCAGTCCGATGGCCTGGGGCATGTGCAGGATGGGCAGGCCAATGTCCCGTCCAGCTTGGGCTGCCGCCTTAGGCTGGAAGCTGTCCAGGTTCAGGTGACAGAGCGGGCACGGAGTGATCATGGCGTCAGCGCCCAAGTCTTTGGCCTCGGAGGTGTGCTTGCCGACCATGGCCATTGAGTTTTTCTCGTTGATGGTCAGGATCGGGAACCCGCAGCAGCGGGTCTTGCCCTCAAAGTCCACGACGGTCGCGCCGATGGTCTCGATTATCTGCTCCAGGGCAGTCTCGCGACCCGGGTTGTCCTCAAACTCCAGGGCGTCAGTCGGCCGGACGATATAGCAGCCATAGAAGGGCGCCATGCGCATGCCTGCCAACGGGCGGGTAATCAATTTCAAAAGATTGTCTAGGCCTACGTCTTCGATCAACACCCAAAGCAAGTGCTTGGGGTTGGCGTTGCCCTTGTACTCCAGGCCTTCTTCGGCCAGAAAGCCGTTGACCTTGGCCAAGTATTCGGGGTTCTTCAGCCGGTGGTTGGCCTGGCTCATGACCCCCTGACAGGTGCTGCAGATGGTCAAGATGGGCAGGTCCAGGGCCTCGGCCATAGCAAAGGTGCGGGCGTTTAGGGTGTCGCCCAGCAACTCGTTCTTCTCTTGCAGGACACCGGCGCCGGTGCAGGACGCGGCGGGCATCTCTTGAAGCTCGATACCCAGCTTCTCGCAGATGAGTTTGGTCGCCGGATAGAGCTCCGGACAACCGCCTCGGGACACACAACCTGGGAAAAAAGCGTACTTCAACGCATGACTCCAATGTTTAACGGATGGATTCGTGACCAATGGTTATTAATCAGCTGGTCTCTGAAAGTTTTTCGGGACCTACCGCCTGCGACCACGCTCTTCGGGTCCGTCCACCTTGTCGAATATCTTTCCGACGTTCTTGGACTGGGGGAGTTTCTTATGGATGATCGGCGGCATCTTGCCGTGGGTTATCGCCTGGATTGCGATGGGCGCGTAGCCGATAAGGGCCGACACATTGGTCATCCCCACCGACTTGGGCACCAATCGGAGTTCGTCCAGCCAGCCGCTGTGCTCAACAGAGTCGCTGAAGGCCTCGGTATGGCGGGCGCCGTTGGTGTTGGTGAACCCGGCTTCCATCGCCTGGTCTCTCAAGGCCATGATCCGTTCCATGGGTGCAACGCCCTTCGGGCACGCGGTCACGCATTCCATACAGCGGGTGCAGTCCCACATTCCGGTGGGCTTGTTGAGTTCTTCCAAGCGGTCGATGGACAGGCCGTTCTCGTCGCCGTCGCGGGGGTCGGCGGTGAAGCGGTAGGCCTTGGCCAGGGCGGCCGGGCCCAGGAATGTCGGGTCCACTTCCAAGACCGTGCAGTCGGAGAAACAAGAGCCGCACATGATGCAGGACGTGACGTCTGACAGATGCAGCATGGCCTCATTTGAGGCGATGTATTCGGCCTCTGGCTCGGGCCCTTCGGGCTTTAGGTAGGGCTCGATCTCATTGATCTTGTCCCAGAAGCTGTCGAAGTTGACCACCAGGTCTTTAATCACCGGCATGTTGCCCGCTGGCTCCACGGTGATGACGCCGTCTTTGATGGCCGTGGCGGCCTGGGTCTTGCAGGCCAGTCCGGCATGACCGTTGATGCGTACGGCGCAGGATCCGCAGATGGAACTGCGGCAAGAGCAGCGCAGGCTGAAGGCGCCGTCAGAGTCCTCGCGGACCTTGATCAGGGCATCCAATACCGTGCCGTTGTCTTCTATCGTGACTGTGAATTCTTCCCAGTACGGCTGAGGGTCAGCCACTTCCGGGTCGAAGCGTTTGATATTTAGTTTGACGTCCATCGGCTAGTATTTCCTCTCTTCAGGAGTCCACTGAGTGATGCTGACGGGCGCATAGGACAGTTCCGGTCCCGTCTCGCCTTTCTTGATCACCAGATGCTTCATCCAATTTTCGTCGTCGCGGTCGGGATAGTCGGTGCGAGCCTGGGCTCCCCGGCTGTCCTTGCGGTCTAGGGCGCTCATGGCGATGGGGGTGGCATTGTCGAGCATGAAGCCCAGCTCCAGGGCAAATATCAGGTCGGTGTTGAACACCTTGCCCTTGTTATCCACCGGGACCGTCTCGTAGCGCTTCTGAAGCTCGACGAGGTCTCCCAGGGTTTCTTTCATGCCCTCTTCGTTCCGGTAGACCGCCAGGTTGCGGTTCATCGACTCGCCCATGCCCAGTCGGACGGATGCGATCCGGTCTCCGTTCTGGGGTCGGTCTAGCAGGTCTTGGATGCGCTTCTCTTCGTTACGCACTGCTTGGTCGACGTTGAATTCGACGTAGTCGGAATCTCTCGATGCCTCGGCGGCGTGGTTGCCGGAACGCTCACCGAACACGATGGTGTCTAGGAGAGAGTTGGCTCCCAGTCGGTTGCCGCCGTGGACGCTGACGCAGGCGCACTCGCCGGCAGCGTAGACGCCGGGCAGGTTGGTCTGGCCGTCGACGTTGGTGCGGATGCCGCCCATGGCGTAGTGCATGCCGGGCCGAATCGGAATCGGGTCCGTGATCATATCAACGCCCACCAGGTCGATGCCGATCTCGCGGATCTGGCTGAGCTTCTCCATAATCATGGCTTCGCCAAGGTGGCGGCAGTCCAAGTAGACGCAGCCATCGACGCCGTTTCCGGCGTTGATCTCGGTCTGTTCTGCCCGGGAGACAACGTCACGGGAAGCCAACTCCATCATATTGGGAGCGTACTTCTCCATGAAGCGGTTGCCGTCTTTATCCAAAAGGTACGCGCCCTCGCCCCTGGCTGCCTCAGAGATCAGAACTCCGCTGCCTGCCAGAGTGGTCGGGTGGTACTGGACCATTTCCATGTCCATGAGTTCGGCCCCGGCGTTGAATGCCAGAGCGCTGCCGTCGCCGGTGCAGATCAGGGCGTTGGTGCTGGGCTCGAAGACCCGGCCGAACCCGCCCGTGCAGAAGATCACGGTCTTGGCGCGGATCGCGAAGACCTGGCCGGTGCGTATCTCAAGGGCCATGACGCCGCAGACCTGGCCGTCTTCAATGATCAATGAACTGACGAACCACTCTTCATAGCGGCGTACGCCAGACTTGATCAGCTGCTCGAACATCACGTGGAGCAGGGCTTGTCCGGTGAAGTCACCGACGAAGAAGGTACGGGCGCGGCGTTGGCCGCCGAAGGCCCGGGTGCCCAAGCGTCCTTCGTCGTCACGGTTGAAGGTGACGCCAAAGTGTTCCATATCAATAAGGGCTTGGCCCGCCGCCTTGCACATGACCTCGATGGCGTCCTGGTCTCCCAGGAAGTCGCTGCCTTTCACGGTGTCATAGGCATGGTCTTCCCACTCATCACCGCGATCGGTTAGGGCGGCGTTGATGCCTCCCTGGGCCGCGTTCGAGTGGCTGCGCACGGGGTGTACTTTGCTGATGATTGCAACGGTAGCGCCGCCGGCACGGGCCGCGATCGCGGCCCGCATTCCCGCCAGACCTGCGCCGATTACCAGGACATCATGCTCAAGCATGCTTGTCTATTTCCTCCAAATTCGCCTTAACCTTGGACAGGGTCTCCACTGGCCGGAGACCGCCACATATAATATCAAAAAAGGGTGCTTCAATCCAGCGTGCGCCAGACTCGGTAGCCTTTTTTATTTTGGCAATAAGGGCTGGGCCAAAAGCATCGATGCTATGGTTTTTCCATCGTTGATCTCGCCGGTCTTGAACATCGCCACCGCCTGGTCGAAGGGCAGCCGGACGACCTCGATATTCTCGTCCTCATCACCCTCAAGTTTGGAGGCTCTGAGGCCGGTGGCCAGGTAGGCGTGCATGTACTCAGTCGCCCAACCCGGAGCAACCCAGAAACTGGATAGGTGCTGCAGTTTGTCGGCGGTGTAGCCAATCTCTTCTTGCAACTCTCGCAGGACTGCTTCTTCCGATACTTCGCCCTCTTCAACGCCACCGGCAGGCACTTCAAGCAAGGGCGCCTCGGCAGGTTTGCGGAACTGGCGGACCAGAATTACGTTGCCGTCGTCGTCTATGGGCACGATGCACACGGCGTGGGAGTGCTCAACGATCTCTCTGGTTGCGTCGCGGCCACTGGGCATACGCACCGTGTCCACGCGCACATTTATGATGTGGCCTTCGTAGATGCGTTTGGAGCTTATGGTTGGTTCGGAATGGAAATCGGCGGGCAATTCGCCAGAGTTTTCTTTGGTATTTTCTGGCATGTTTACTGGCCCCTGATGCTAAAACCCAACCGGCGGGTCAGCGTGCCAAAGAAATAGCTGGAAGGATGGGCACGCAGGAACCTGGCCTTGTGGGGGCTCTGTTTCAGGTCAACCCTGTCCCCCAGTTCCAGGGGGTGGTCGACGATGCCGTCGACGGCCAATATTGCTTCTTGGTGGCCCTCCAAGATCAGCGTCACTTCAGTTGAGGCTTTGAGCACCAGCGCGGCGCTCAAGCCCATGTGGGCCGCCACAGTTTTCAGCACCATTGAGTCGGACTCGGGGTCCAATATGGGACCTCCGACCGCCAGGTTGTAGCCCGTGCTGCCTGTGGCAGTGGACATGATTACGCCGTCAGCCCTAAACGTGGTAACGGGAGCGCCGTCGATGGTCCCGGCCACCGTTACAACCCTGGAAGCAGCGCCCCTGGTCAAGACCACATCGTTCAACGCGTGATAGGGGCCCTCGTCCGTGGTCGCGGAGTTCACCCTGGTCACAGTGGCCTGCAACATATTGCGTTCGTCGATACGGGGAGGGTTTTCGCCGCCATTGAAGTAGAAAGGCAGCCTTTCCATGACCTCGTCCACCTGGAGTTCGGTCATGAAGCCGAGTCTCCCCATGTTGATGCCAACGATAGGTATGCCGGCGGGTCCGGTGAAGTTCACCGCCCTTAGGATGGTGCCGTCGCCACCAACCGTGATCACGAGGTCGGTGTTCTCAGCCCTGGGCAACAGTGATTCCAGATTCTCAGCCGGGGACAGCCAGCTCTCCTGCGAAAGGTTCAGTTGGTGCAGGATGGCTGTGCTGAGGTCCAATGCCTCAGGCACTCTGGCGTTGTAGATGATTCCTATGTTTTTCATCTGTTTTTCATCGCTTGTTATTCATCACGTCGGGCCGGGCGTTTCTCGAGTATTTCTATGGCCTGTCTCTTAATTCCAGGTTCTTAATTATGAACCTTTTTTAATTAGGTTGCTTCCCATCTTGTCTTTCAAGACCGCCTAGGGTATCCCTATATCGACAGGGCCTTCACCGCTTCCTGGGCTGCCTCCATGACGAACCCGGGCGCGATGCCCATGAATACCATGGCGGCTCCGGCGATCCCCAGCGCCAGCCAAGGCGCGGGTGATGCGGTTATCTTCTCATCGGAGGTGGCAGGTTCGGTGAACATGACCCGGATTATTCGGACATAGTAGTAGGCCGAGACCGCGCTATTTATCACGCCTAAGATGGCCAACCAGATCAGTCCGCTGTCCACTGCCGCCGTGAAGATGTACAACTTGGCGATGAAAATGCCGGTGGGCGGCACCCCGACCAGCGCCAGCAATGACAGGGCCAGAATGATGGCCAGCACCGGGTTTCTGGTAGAAAGGCCGGCATAGTCGCTTATCTGGTCGCTGTTTATCTTGGAGCTGATGATGGTGATGGCCAAGAAGGCCGTCAGGTTGGCTGCCGCGTAGGCCGCCAGGTAGAACAGGACTGAATCTGGCCCAATGGCCGCGAACTCGGGCGCCCGGAAGACGCCCTCGCCCGACTTCACTCCGGCCGCCACACCCACCAAGATGTATCCAGCGTGGGAAATGGCGCTATAGCCGAATAGACGCCTGATATTGCTCTGACTGATGGCCACCAGGTTTCCGATGACCATTGATGCGGCGGCCAACCCAGCTATCAAGATTCCCCAGTCCAGCGCCACGTCAAAGAAGCCGGTGAAGAATACCCGTATCACCACGGCGAATGCAGCGGCCTTGCTGGCCACTGACAGGAATCCCACGACCGGAGTGGGCCCTCCCTCGTAGACATCGGGCACCCACATCTGGAAGGGGGCCGCCGAGAGCTTGAAGCCAAACCCGGCAATCATCAGGATTATGCCTATGAACAGGGCATAGTTACCAAAGGGTATGTCCCCTGTTGCCTGGCCGACGGCGATGGATATCTCCGATAATTCGGTGCTGCCGGTAAAACCAAAGACCAGCGCCATTCCATAGAGCATCAGGGCCGAGCTGATCGCGCCGATTATCAGGAACTTCATACCCGCTTCGCTGGAGCTCTTGGTCAGCAGGAATGCGGTCAGGGCGGCCAGCGGCAGGGTGGTCAACTCCAGGGAGACGTAGATCGTGATCAACTCGGTGGCGGCCGCCATCAGCATCATCCCGGTGGCCGCGAACAATATCAGCGCGAAGTACTCACCCTGGAACCGCTCCATGGTGCGCACGTAGTCGGTAGAACCCAAAACCACCAACGCAACCGAGCCGATGATCAGGAAGTTGAAGAACAGGGCGAACCGGTCCACCGACAGCGCGCCAAGCAGGATGCTGGGGTCGTCGGAAGAAAAAGCCTCAGCGCCCTTAAGTAGGCTGGTGGACCCGCCCAGGTCATAGAACTGGATCACGCTCATCACAAATGGTGCGGCCAGCGCGGCAAAGGCCAGGTAGGGCAGCAGGCTCTTCTTCGGGATAACCAGGTCCAGAAGAATCACCAGGAGCGCTGCTCCGGCCATGGCCAGGTAGGGGGATAGAACGTAAAAATCGTGAACTGACATTACGGGTTGATCACCCCATTAAGAACATCCACCATGGGGTTGAGTCCCGATTCAAAAACGTCGGTCAAAAGTGAGGGCCAGATGCCGACCCCGATGATGGTAACCACCATCAACACCAGGGGCGCGGCCTCCACCAACGACGCATCGGTCAGGTCGTCGAACGTTTCACGGCGTATCCCGAAGAACGTGCGCTCCATCATCCAGAGGATATATCCGGCCGCAAGGACGATTCCAAAGACGGCCACTACCGTGGGCCACGCATAGGCCTGGTAGGCGCCCATGAAAACCAATAGCTCGGATACGAACCCACTCAGCCCCGGCAGCCCCAAGGATGCCAATCCGGCGATGAGCATGGCAACGGCCACCACGGGCATGCGCCCGGCCAGGCCGCCCAAGTCTGGGATATAGCGGGTGTGGGTCTTTTCATAGACCAGCCCAACAGCCAGGAACAACAGCCCGGTCACTGTGCCGTGGGTGAATAACTGCATGGCCGCGCCGTTCAGCCCGGTCACGGTCAGCGTTCCCTGGGATATACCCACCGATCCGATGCCCACCAACACCAGGCCCATGTGACTGATGCTGGAATAGGCGATGAGCCGTTTCAAGTCGGTCTGCCGCATGGTGATCACTGCGCCGTAGATGACGCTGATCACACCCAGGGCCACCAGCGCCCAGGCGAAGCGGTCGGTCTGCGAGGGGAACATGCCCACGTTGATGCGCAATAGGCCGTAGCCACCCATCTTTAGCAGCACCCCGGCCAGCATGACGCTGGCGGCGGTGGGCGCGTCTGTATGTGCGTCGGGCAGCCAGGTATGCACCGGCCAGGTCGGCAGCTTGATCGCGAACCCGACGAAGAAGAGCCAGAACAACCCGGACATGGGAATCAGCAGTCCGGCGGAGGTCAGCATCGTAGCTTCGGTGGAGAGGGCCACCATGTTGAATGTGCCGACATCAGCCGTCAGGAAGACGGCCACGATACCCACCAACATGAAGGCGCTGCCCAGGATCGTGAAGATCAGGAACTTCATGGCCGAGTATTCTTTCCGGCCGCTGCCCCAGACGGAGATCAGCATGAACATGGGGACCAGTTCCAATTCCCAGAACAGGAAGAAGAGCAGCAGGTCCATCGACGTGAAGACGCCCATGACCGCTGTTTGGAGCACCAGGAGCCAGATGAAATATTCTTTGACCCTGAAACCGATGTGCCAAGACGCCAGCACCGCGCACATGCCCAGCAGTCCGGTTAACGCGACCAGAGGCGCGCTGAGACCGTCAACTGTCAGCAGGAAATCGGCGTTCAGGCCCACATCCGGTATCCATGTGATCTGGTCAACGAACTGGAACCTTGCCGCTCCCTCACCACGGTCGAAAGCGCCGAAGACGATCAGCGACAGCACCATGTCGGCCAGGGCGATCAGCACGGCGAAATTCCGCACATTCTTGTCGCCTTTGACCACCAATAGCAACACCAACGCTCCCACCGCAGGCAGGAACACCGTCGCCGTCAAAAGTCCGTTAAAGCCTTCTACCATTTAATCCTTGTACTGATTACAGGTCGGTCTTTATGCCAATGACAGGGCCAGGATTATCGCCAGGACGCCAAAGGCGATCCCGGTGGCGTATGCCTGCACCTGTCCCGTTTGAAACTTGCCAATGGCCGTGCCGATATTTCGGAAGAACCATCCGATCAAGTCAACTATGCCGTCTACCAGGTTGCGTTCCAGCCAGTCCGTAATACCCGCAATTATCCTGTAGAACCACTTCCGGACGATCACGTCCTCGTAGAGCTTGTCCATGTAGTATTTCTGAGAGAGCAGGGTATGGACCGGTCCCAGCTTTTCCAGCGGGTCTTTCTCTTGGCCCTTTCGGCGGGCGTAGAGCAGGGCTGCCAGACCGATTCCGGACAGTGCTGCCACCGTCGAGATAGTGGCCATCCAGCGGCTGAAATCAAGTGTTGGCGCGTGTTCATGGAGGCCTAACGCCGCCTGCAGACCGTCGCCCAGGAACCCGGTTATCCAGTGTCTGGGGATGCCTATCTCTTCGGTCCATTGCGGGTTGGCCAGGTAGCCCAGGAATACCGCAACGACTCCCAATACCGCCATCGGCAAGACCATCACCCAGGGCGACTCGTGCAGATGGATACCGCCATGGCCGCCGTGACTTGCCCCTGCGGAGGGATCAGCCAGCGCCTTGTCTTCCAGTTCTTTCTCGATGCCGCCCCGGAAATCGCCGTGGAAGGTCATGATGATCATCCGGATGGTGTAGAAAGCAGTGACCACCACGCCGGCGATCAGCGCGGAGAATGTCACTCGGCTGACCCAGGTGTCCACCAGACCGGTGCCGTTCCAAGCGCCCAGCAGTATCTCGTCCTTGCTCCAGAACCCGGCCAGGGGAATGATTCCGACCAGGCTAAGACCAGCTATCATCACCAAGATGTAGGTCACGGGCATTACTTTTCGCAGTCCGCCCATGTAGCGCATATCGAAGGTGCCCGTGGCGTGATTGACGCTGCCTGCCCCTAAGAATAGGAGGGCCTTGAACGCCGCGTGGGTCACCAGGTGGAATATGGCCGGGGCGTACAGCCCCAGTCCCAGGGCCGCCATCATGTAGCCCAATTGGCTGACGGTGGAGTAGGCCATCACCCGCTTGATGTCGTTCATCACCAGACCCATCGACGCTGCGAACACGGCGGTGAACGCACCAACCAGAGCAACAACGGTCATGGCGTCGGTGGAAGCCTGGAAGACCGGGAAGAACCGTGCGACCAGGAACACGCCGGCGGCAACCATCGTCGCCGCGTGGATCAGGGCGCTGACCGGAGTCGGGCCTTCCATCGCGTCGGGGAGCCAGGTGTGGAGCGGAAATTGGCCGGACTTACCGGCTGCTCCGGCGAATATCCCCAGGGCCAGCCAGGTCAGCACACCACCGGTCAATATGGCTCCGGAGGCGATGACTTCTGGTTGGGCCGCTGCCCAGATGTCAGGGATGTGGAAGGCGTTCAACCCGGCGGCGGCAAAGGTCTCGGCCTGGGTGACCAGATACAAGACGGCGATCAGGAAACCGACGTCGCCGATACGCGTGATGATGAAGGCTTTCTTGGCTGCGGCGGCCGCGGCGGGGCGCTCATGCCAGAAACCGATGAGCAGATAAGACGAAACACCCACCAACTCCCAGAACATGTAGAGCTGGATGATGTTGGACGACAGCACCAAGCCGAGCATGGCGGCAGTGAACAAGGACATGTAGGCGTAGTAACGCGAGAAACTGGCGTCGCCCTTCATGTAGCCCAGCGAATAGATCTGCACCAGCAAGCTGACCCCGGTGACCACCACCAACATCAGGGCGGTCAGAGGGTCGACAAGTAGTCCGAAGTCGATGGTCGCGCCACCGATCTCCAGCCATTCTATGGGCTCGAACTCCAGATTGTGGCCCAATATCACTGAGCGCAGCGTGGCGATCGAGAGCCCCAACGCAGTGCCGAGTGCGGCGATCGTGACCAAGCCGCTGACCAGGGAATAGCGGTTGAAGAACGGCCGGACCACCAATGCGGCGAACGCAAAGGAACCCAGAGGCAACAGGAAGATCAGCCAGATGGCTAGTTCACTTACCATCTATAGCTTCCGCAGAATCTCTTCGGCGACGTGTTCCCGGCCCTTCGGGACGTAAATCTTGAACGGGACCCGCTCGGCCCAGTCCACGATGTTGCCTTCCGGCAGGATGCGGGTGGGCAGCCCCTCGCCTTCGAGGACTTCCTTCCACATCTCGGCCAACATCAGGTTTGGCGTTTTTTTGAATTCAACCCACATATTCTAGTGTCGCAACTGAGTAGCGTCAGATAGTTCAACCGATTCATTGGTCCGATACATGGCGAAGACTATCCCCAGTCCCAGGGCAATCTCAGCGGCGGCCACCGTGATGATGAAGATGGCAAATACCTGTCCGGTGAGGACCGTGCTGATGTCGTCTTGGATGGCTGCCGGCGCCAGGTACTTGGCCATGGCCACCAGGGTCACGTTAACCGCGTTGAACATCAATTCGATGGACATCAAGACGGCCAGCACGTTGCGCCTTGCTAGTGAACCATAGAGTCCGATGCAGAACAGTATCGCCGAGACGATCAGAAAGGCTTCGAATGACATGCTTCGCTAGCCCCTCCCCTGTCCAGGGTCCGGCCGCACCAATACCAATGCGCCTATCAGCGCCGCCAATAGCAACACCGATACCGCCTCAAATGGCAGCACGTAATCGCTGATCAATAGGTCGGCCAACCCAGATTCCTGCACCTCGGCCTGTTCCTCGGGGCTGGTGACTCCCTCTGCGACCAAGACGTCGCTGGTAAGTGTTGTGACAGCGCTGGTTTGTACCAGTTCTGCTCGACCCTGTTGTGCGTCAGGCAAATATTCCCATTTGGTATCTACAGCCACCGCCACCAGGGCGGAGAACAACAGGGCGGCAAAGACCACGGCCGGTATCTGCAGACGGTTGGGCATATTGCCCCGCTGTACGTCCCTCGTCAGCATCACGGCAAAGATGATTAAGATCGCGATTGCGCCGACGTAGATCAGGACCTGGACCACCGCCAGAAATTCGGCGCTGAGCAGGATGTAGAAGCCCGCCACGGCGATGAATACAACTATCAGCAGCAGCGCGGCGCGGAACAGGTCCGGGACCATCACCACCCCCAGCGCTCCGCCGACAGCCATCACGCTCAAGAGCCAGAAGACGACATCCTGAAAGAGCATCTACTCGCCTTCCTCAGCGGGTGTCGATGCCGGCGCAGGCTCACTGTCTTCCACGAAAGACGAGTCCACGGGAAGTCCTTGGTCCATCAGGTCAGACGGTACGGGCCGGTTGATTCTCATGCCCGCCTTTTCCTTCTCGTGCCACTGCCACGACTCGCGGCCAACCTCCTGCCAGTCGAGGGGGCGTCCAGCCCTGGGGTCGTAGCCAATCTCCTCGAGCTGAGGACGGAAGAAGGTGCTGGGATGCTTGTCGGCCTGACGCAGATGGTCGATGTCGATGACCATCTTCTTCCGGGAGTACTGGCCCTGCTCGAACCCGCTGCCCATGAACAGCGCATCGTAGGGGCAGGCCTCGACACAGAGGCCGCAGAACATGCACCGGTTGATGGATATATCAAACAATTCCAGCCGGTATTTGTCGCCCTGGGCCGGTGCCGTCTCGCTGGGTGTGGTCACGATCTTGATGATCCCCAGCGGGCAGTACTTGGCGCAGGAGGCGCAGCCGGTGCAGCGCTCTTCGTACCAAACGAATTCCTCACCCCGGAACCTGGGGTGCTGTTTTACCCGTTCTTCGGGGTATTGGACGGTGAACGGCTTCTTGGTCAGGTTCTTCAGCGTGACCAAAAGACCCTTGGCCATGTTTATTCCGTACATATTAATCGGCCTCCCCAGTTGAGAGGGTTGCGCCCGTAAGCGGCCCGGCGGGCCGGACTTTTTCCTTGATCAGCGTGCCGAAGACCAGCAGGCACGCAAAGGCCACCCCAAAGTTGATACCGGCCATGATCCACAGGTCGGTGGTATCCAGAGCGCCCGTGCTGTCGCGCAGGAAATAAATCTCGAGCGCGGTGGCGAACAGGTTGATGATGCTGAGTGGCAGCAGAAACTTCCACGCAAAGGCCAATAGTTGGTCGATGCGCAGCCGGGGGAACGTGGCCCGGATCCAACTGAAGATGAAGGCCAGAACGCCAATCTTCATCAGGAACCATGCCCAGCCCAGATAGCTGGATGCCGGGCCGGACCAACCGCTGAGGAACAATGTCACCATCACGGCGGAAGAGGTCAGCACTGCGCCGAACTCGGCGGCCTGGATCAGGGCGAATTTCACCCCGCTGTATTCGATGTGGTACCCGGCGATGATCTCTGATTCAGCTTCAGCCAGGTCGAAGGGCGTGCGGTTCAATTCCGCTGACGTCCCGGCAAAGAAGACGAAGAAGGCCAACGGTTGTACCAGTAAGAAGGGCACTGTCTGGGCGGATACAACGTCATTGAGAGACATAGAACCGGCCACCATGACCACGCCCAACAGGGACATGACCACCGGGACTTCATAGCTGATCAGCACCGCGACGCCTCGGGAAGCCCCCCACATGGCGTATCTATTGTCCGACGCCCAGCCGGCCATAAAGATAGCGATCGAAGTTATGGACGTGACGGCCAGGATGTACAGGACGCCGACGTTCAGGTTGGCCAGCGCCGTGTCTTTGGCGAAGGGCACTACGGCCATCACCAATACAACCGGCGCCAGCATGGCCACCGGGACGATGGTGAACAGGATGCGATCTGCGCCCTTGGGTGTCAGGTCTTCTTTGAATATCAGCTTGACCAGGTCGGCCAACGGCTGCAGCGTACCGAAGGGCCCCCAACGGTTGGGCCCAACCCGGTTGTGGAACCGGCCGATGAGCCGGCGTTCTACCCAGGAGAAGAGTCCAGCGCCAAGCAGCACTCCGTTGACCAGCAGCATCATGATCGCGATGCCGGCAACAACGTAGGATAGACCGCAGGGCAGCACGTGGCCCACTCCCTCGTAGATCACGCGGAACAACAAGGTGTCGTGAAGGACGTTATCGACGCCTAGGACACAGTTCATCGGTCCACTTCACCCATGTTGATGTCCAGGCTACCCAAAGTCACGATCATGTCCGCCAGTTTCCAGCCAACCAGCAGATGTTCGGTCACGGTTAGGTTGATCAAGGAAGGCGAGCGTACCTTACAGCGGTAGGGGCTGATGCCCCCGTCCGACACCAGATAGAAAGCCAGTTCGCCTTTGGAAGCCTCGACCCGTCCGTAGGCTTCGGCCCCGGGTTCAGGCCGCAAGATCAGCGGCACATCGGCCCGCGTCGGCCCTGGCTCGATCTGCTGGATGCACTGCCTGACCATGCGGATGCTCTGGTGTATCTCCTGCATGCGTACCCAGAACCGGTCGTAGTTGTCGCCGCCGGTGGCCGTCGGCACGTCGAACTCCATGCGGTCATAGGCATCGTAGGGCGCCATCTTGCGCCAGTCCCAGTCCGATCCGCTGGCACGAAGCACCGGCCCGCTGACCGAAGCATTGATCGCCAAGTCCAGGGGCAACAGGCTGACTCCACGGGTTCGGACCATGACGATCTCGTTCTCCAAGATCAATTGCTCAATCTCTTTAAACTCGGTGTCGAAGTCGATTAGAAACTGGTCTAGGGCCGGCCAGAAATCTTCGGGGGCGTCAAAGAACACGCCGCCCGGACGCATATAGCTAACGGTGATCCGCGCTCCGCAGAGCATCTCGAACAGGTCCAGTATTCGCTCCCGTATCCGGAAGGCATACATCAAAGGAGTTCCCAGGGTGCCCAGGTCCTGCAGGAAGAAGCCGATGCCCATCAGGTGGCTGGCCACCCGTTGCAGCTCGGCGGTTAGGGTCCGGAGGTACTTGGCCCGCTGGGGCACTTCAACACCCAGCAACTCCTCCACCGCAAGACAATAGGCCTGGTTGTTGATCATCGACGAGACGTAGTCCAGACGGTCAGTCAGGGTTACGATCTGGGTGTAGTTGCGCTCCTCGGCCAGCTTCTCCGTCCCACGGTGGAGGTAGCCGAAGATAGGCTCAACTTCCAGAATCTCCTCACCGTCAAAGGTAACGCGCAGCCGGAACACCCCGTGTGTACTGGGGTGCTGCGGCCCGATATTCACCGTCATCGGCTCAGTTTGAATCGGCATAGTAACTAAGCTATTGCTCCGAAGGGCAGGGATGCAGAAAGTCCCAAACATCCCCCCTTGGTCCCCCCTTTGCAAAGTGGGGAGAACTCACCGCGGGTTTCAAGAAGACCAGATTCCCCCCTTTCGTAAAGGGGGGTTGGGGGGATTTCCGCCCCCAAGACGCAAGCCCAACCACGGAACAACACAACTACAAAAAATCCTTCCGCAGCGGGTGGCCTTCAAAGCCCTCCCACAGCATTATTCTCTTCATATTTGGGTGTCCGGAGAAGCTGATACCCATCAGGTCCCAGATCTCTCGTTCCTGGAAATCGGCCCCCCGCCACAGGTGGTAGACCGAAGGCACGCTCAGTTCTTCACGGCCGTCGAGACGTGTCTTGACGATGGCCGTGTGCTGTTTATTCATCGAGGTCAGATGGTAGATGATCTCGAAATGGTTGATGTAATCGACGGCTGAGATGGAGTTCAGAAAATTGAAGTCCAAGCCCGAGTCCGACTTCAAAAAGCCGGCAACGTCGGCAACCCTGGTTGGTTTTACCCAGAGCACATCGTCGCAGACGCCTGTTCCTACAAGGGAGTCAGGGACATTGGCGCTCACTTGCTCGGCCAACCGCTCGCCGCTCAACTGCAGAACGGCCATCTAGGAGTCCTCTCGTTTCGAGCCGCGACTGAACGGGTTCAACTGGGGGCCGTTGGGCAGGTTGTGGTATTTTTTGATCTTCTCGTGCAGCTCCATTATTCCGTAGAGCAAAGCATCTGGGCGGGGCGGACAGCCCGGCACATAAACGTCGACAGGGACTATGTGGTCAACGCCGGGAACGACGCTGTAGGAGCCGTAATAAGGGCCGCCGCTGGTGGCGCAAACGCCCATGGAAATCACCCACTTGGGCTCGGCCATCTGGTCGTAGATGCGGCGGATGGCGGGGGACATCTTCCAGGTGACGGTCCCGGCCACGATCATCAGGTCGGCTTGGCGCGGGGAAGCCCGGAAGGCCTCCATGCCAAATCGTGCGATGTCGAACCGGCCCATGGCGCTGGCAATCATCTCAAAGGCGCAGCAGGCCAGACCAAAGGTCACCGGCCACAGGGCCGACTTACGCCCCCAGTTGACCAGAGCATCCACTGACGTGATCATCAAGTTGTTCTTGAGGTCGTCAGGAATCTCGATGGTAGGCTCCGCTAGAGGTTCTGCGGAAGCGTCCTTGAGGTCTTGTACCAGCGAACCTTCATACCGGTCCAGGTCCCAGGTGCGGGACTGTAGCGGGCCTTCTCCGGGTGTTAATTCCAACGTCATAGCTGCTCCTTAACCCCACTCCAGGTCATTCTTGCGCCAGGCGTAGGCCAGACCCACGACCAGTATTCCCACGAACACGGCCATCTCGATCAGCGCGAACAACTCCAGTTGGTTGAACTTGGCTGCCCAGGGGTAGAGGAACACCACCTCGACATCAAAGATGACGAAGAGGATGGCGAACATATAGTAGCGAAAGTTGAACAACTCCCACTTTCCGCCGATGGGCTCTACTCCGCACTCGTAGGTCTCGGATTTCACGGTCGTTGGGTTATTTGGGCGAATTCCGATGCGGCCAGCCATCGAGGACATCATCAGCATGCTGATGGGAACTCCGATGGCCACCACCGTGAATATGGCGATCAGGCCGTACTCGCGGAAATAATTATCTAACATGGACTCTCATCTACCCCAAAAATAACCTAGAAATCATCCAGATATCGTGACAGGCACATAGGGACCCCGAAAACCAGCCCTAGAATCGTCCCAGATTATAGCAGAGACCCCCACTCGGTTACAGGCTAGAGCCGCCGGTTCTGGGACGCGTTGTCCTGCCTTTTCCAGCCAGTAACCGGCTGGTAGTATTAACCACCGGTATCGAAAGCACCAACAAGCTCACCAATAAACGCGCCAAACGCCCTAAAAACGGGAGAGAAAATTGACCACAGCCCAAGGGCCTCTAGCCGGCCTTAAAGTCCTGGACCTATCGATAATCGTCGCCGGGGGCACTGCCAGCAGCCTGATGGCCGACTTTGGCGCCGAGGTAGTCAAGGTGGAACGCCCCGGCACCGGAGACCCGCTCCGCAATTGGGGGCCGTTCGCAAACGGGGTCTCGCTCTGGTGGAAGGTCCACTCCCGCAACAAGAAGTCGATCACCTTGAACCTGGCCACACCCGAAGGCCAGGACATCCTCAAGAGACTGGCCGTCGAAGCTGATGTATTGATCGAGGGCTTCCGGCCGGGCGCGATGGAAAAGTGGGGACTTGGCCCAGACGACCTCCAAAAAGTGAACCCCAAGCTGGTGATGCTGCGTTTTTCCGGGTTCGGCCAGACCGGCCCTTACAAAGACCGGCCCGGCTTCGGGACCATCGCCGAGTGTATGAGCGGCTATATCAGCATGACCGGTTTTCCCGACACGGCCCCCAATCTGCCGCCGATACCGCTGGCCGACGAGATAGCCGGTGTGTTCGGGGCCATGTCCGGCATGATGGCCCTCTACCACCGAGACGCTTCGGGCAACCCGGACGCCAAGGGCCAGGTGGTAGATGTGAGTCTATTTGAGCCGCTGTTCCGTCTCTGCATCCCCCACATCACGATGTTCGACATGCTGGGGATCAACCGGGAACGGGTGGGCAACGACTTCCCCGACGCCGCCCCGCGCAACCTCTACAAGACCGGCGACGACCGCTGGTTGGGTCTCTCTGCCACCTCCCAGAGCACCTTTGAAGGCCTGGCCAAGGCCATGGGTATGCCCGAATTGATCGACCGGCCAGAATACAAGGACAACGCCGCCCGGCTGGAGAACCGAGACGCCCTGAACGTGGAGATTGATGGGTGGCTGGGTCAGCGTGACTTGAAGGAGACCATGGACCAGCTTATCCCCGCCGGGGGAGTGGTCGGCCCGGTCTACGACGCCGCCCAGATCATGGACGACCCCCACTACCAGGCCCGTGAGGACATCATCGACATCGACGACCCTCAGTTGGGTAAGACCAAGATGCTGGGAGTTGTGCCCAAGTTCAGCGAGACCCCCGGCTCGGTGGAGCACGCCGGCCCCACGGTCGGCGAGCACAACGGTCATATCTACGGATCATGGCTGCATCTGGACGAGGCCGAACTGGCGGACCTAGCCGAACAGGGGACCATCTAAGGTGGCGACCAAGCTCCTCATCGCCACCGGCAACCCCGGCAAGATGCGGGAGTATGCCGACCTGTTGGCTGGCCTGCCCTTTGAGTTGGTGTCGCTGCGTGACCTGGGCATCACCCATGAGGTTGATGAGACCGGGGATACCTTCAGTGAGAACGCCTGGTTGAAGGCCTCAGAATATGCGGTTATCTCCGGGCTTCTAACCCTGGCTGACGACTCAGGGCTGGAGGTCGACGCCCTCTCCGGAGAGCCGGGAGTGCGGTCGGCGCGCTACGGAGGAGATTCCTGCCATAGCGACCAGGACCGAGTAGAGTTCTTGCTAAAAAACATGAAAGACGTGCCCTGGGAAGAACGGGGCGCAAGGTTTCGGTGTGTGATTGCTATTGCTCTGCCCGGAGGCGAAAAGCCCACCCTCGTCGCCCAGGCCGAGGGATTCGTGGCCGGAATGATACAATACCAACCCCAGGGAGACGACGGTTTCGGATACGATCCTGTGTTCTATCTACCAGAATACGACAAGACCGTCGCCCAACTCCCATCGGACGTCAAGAACCGGATCAGCCACCGGGCCCACGCCGCCAAACAAGCAATGGAAGCCCTAAAAAGCCTGACCGCTGAAAGCTGATAGCTACTTATGCTTACTGATAAATTCGCCAGGCCCATGCGTGACCTGCGCATCTCCGTCACCGACCGGTGCAACTTCCGGTGTCCTTATTGCATGCCCGCCGAGATCTACGGCGAGGCCTACGAATTCCTGCCCAGGGCCGACATCCTCACCTTTGAGGAACTGACCCGGCTGATCGGCATCTTCGCCGAGTTGGGCATCGAGAAGCTGCGCGTGACCGGCGGCGAACCCCTGATGCGAAACGACCTGCCCCAATTGATCGGCATGTTGAACGCCATCAAGGGCATCGAAGACCTGACGCTGACGACCAACGGCTATCTGCTCAGCCAGTTCGCCCAACAGTTGAAGGACGCCGGCTTGGACCGCATCACCATCAGCCTGGACAGCCTCGATGACGAGGTCTTTAAGGCCATGAACGGCCGGGGCTTCACCACCGAGCGGGTCTTGGCCGCCATTCAGACAGCTGCGGACGTCGGACTATCGCCCATCAAGATCAACTGCGTGGCACAGAGGGGTGTCAACGACCACACGCTCGTCGACCTGGCCCGCCACTTCCAGGGCACGGGGCACATCGTCCGCTATATCGAATACATGGACGTGGGCAACCGCAACGGCTGGCGGTCGGAACACGTGGTGCCCGCCGACGAGATCATCGCCCGCATCGACGCCGAAATGCCCCTGGAACCCGTCGAAAGCAACTATCAAGGCGAGGTTGCAACGCGGTACCGTTATAAGGACGGCAGCGGCGAGATCGGCGTCATCGCTTCGGTGACCAAGCCCTTCTGCGGCGACTGCAGCAGGGTGCGGCTGTCCACCGACGGCAAGATGTTCACCTGTCTTTTCGCCAGCGACGGCCTGAGCCTGATGGACCCGCTCCGCTCCGGTGCCACCGACGACGAGCTAAGGGATCTCATCACCGGGGTGTGGACCGTCCGCTCCGACCGTTATTCGGAGGAACGGGCCGCCAACCCCAACGAGCCAGGCGCCCCCAGAAAGATCGAGATGTACCAGATAGGCGGTTAGCGAGTTTTCACCGGTAAGCGGACGCTAATAGCTATTACACGTGGAATTATTAGAAGAGTTGCGTCATAATCCCACTCGATTGTGGTTAGATATAATTGCAGAGGTGGTTAGCTAAATGGATTTCATTGACGAAATAAAAGCTCTCGCCGTACGAATCCCAGACCTAGTCGAACATATCCATACGGAAGAGGCAACCAAGACCGCGTTAATCATGCCATTCGTCCGGGCTTTGGGGTATGACACCGAGGACCCCAGATAAATTGTGCCTGAATTTAATGCTGATTTTGGTCCAAGAAAAGCGGATAAGGTTGACTACGCCGTCCTTAAGGACGGAAAGCCAATTATGCTCATTGAGTGCAAGGCAGCAACCGTAAATTTGGACCAGGAACACGCCGCCCAACTTTTCATGTACTTCGCGGCTACCCAAGCTAGATTCGGCTTGCTGACCAACGGTGTCATTTATCAATTTCATTCTGATCTTGATGACCGCCACAAGATGGACCACCGACCGTTCCTAGAGATCAACATGCTGGATCTAAAAGACTCTGACCTCGAAGAGCTAACTCGGTTTACCAAATCCACATTCGACTTAGAAAGCACGGTTCAAGCCGCAATAGAGTTAAAATATACAAAGGAAATCAAACGGATTCTTACCCAACATCTCAGAGAGCCCACTGACCAATTTGTACGGATGTTCGCTTCTGAAATTTACTCTGGCACATTAACCAAATCAGTAAAAGAACGGTTCGCAAAATATACAAGATCAGCCTTCAATGAGTTTGTGAACGATCGTGTGAATGACAGGCTCAAGTCCGCAATGATTTCCAATGACGAAAGTGCTGGTGTCCTTAGTCCTGCTCAATCAACCGTTAAAGAGGAAACACTAGAGAAACTCACTGGCGATGAGATTGTCACAACTGAAGACGAGCTGCAGGGTTTTTACATAGTTAAGAGCCTGCTTCATGGGGCGGTAGACCTGAAACGTGTTTTCATGCGCGACATGAAAAGTTACTGTGGAGTGCTGCTCGACGACAATAATCGAAAACCCATATGTCGCCTATGGTTTAATCGCACGCAAATGTATTTGGGGCTCTTCGACCAAGAGAAACAAGAGGAACGAATTCCTATCGAGACCTTGGATGATATATACCAATATGCAGACCGCTTGAAAGCTACTGCCAGTAGTTTTGACTAGGGCGACAACGCTGTAACCTCTAAATAACCGCGGTCTTGGCCGCTGATAGCTGATAACCACAATGCAGAACGACAACATAGTCATACACACCGACGGCGCGTGCAAAGGCAACCCCGGACCAGGCGGCTGGGGCACGGTCATCGAACAGAACGGCAACCAACAACGTCTCTCCGGCGGCGAACGGCAGACCACCAACAACCGCATGGAGATGACGGCGGTCATCAAGGGCCTGGAGGCCGTTGACCCGGCTGCCACTGTCCTGATCAGCTCCGACAGCACCTACGTGATCAATACGATGACCAAGGGCTGGAAGCGCAAGGTCAACCACGACCTCTGGGAGCAACTGGACCGACTGGTCAAGGGCCGGGACGTCTCTTGGCGCTGGGTACGCGGCCATAGCGGCGACCGGGGCAATGAACTGGCCGACTCGCTGGCCACCAAAGAGGCCGGAACTTCTAAATAGCCATTGCCGATCACTTTTTGCAAAGATGCCGGCACCTCCAAATAGCCTTCGCCAACCACCTTTCTCCAGGGAGAGCGTCATCATTATGTCAACCACCGACAACGGCCCAGAACTTCATCTGACCCATCTGGACGAGCAGGGAAATGCCAAGATGGTTGACGTCGGCGACAAGGATGTCACCGCCAGAGAGGCTGTGGCCAAAGGCCATGTGTCCATCCAGCCGGAGACCCTGCGCCTCATCAAAGAGGGTCTGATGAAGAAGGGCGACGTGCTAACCATCGCTCAGTTGGCCGGCATCATGGGCGCCAAGAAGACTTCAGAGCTCATACCGTTGTGCCATCCCCTGCCGTTGGACAAGGTGGACGTGGAACTGGAGTTGGACGAGGTTGAAAACCGCATCAACGTCACTGCAACCGCGAAGACGACGGCCCGTACCGGCGTTGAGATGGAAGCCTTGACTGCTGTGACCGTGGCGGCGCTGACCCTCTATGACATGTGCAAATCAGTCGACCGAGGGATGCGCATCGAGGCCGTCCGGCTGGTCCAAAAAAGTGGTGGCCGCAGCGGAGACATAACCCTCGACTAGCCCACTCGTGGGGTTTTCATGGGGCTGACGTTTCTACCCGAGTCTGGTTGCTGGAACCGGAATTCACTACCTAGAAATTGCCGAACGGTTCCATGCCCATGAAATACTGGCCCGCGCTCTCGAAATGAGTTGACCTTCCCTGAATGTGTTGTGAGCACACGTGTATGTCCTGGAACTGGCGCTGTATCGGGTTGGTGTCCAATATGGCGTTCGACCCGCACAGCGCGTAGGAAGTCTCAACGATCTCTTTGGCCTTCTGAATGCCAAACGTGGCAGCCAACCTCAGTTTGATTCGTTGCTCGATGGTCAACGGCTTTTTGGCGGTCACGCTCTCCCAGACTGACGCATGCGCCTCTTTTAGAAACGCCTTGGCCGAATGCCAGATCGCTTCCGATTCGCCGATGATCCTCTGGGTTGTGGACTCGTCCTGCAGCAGTCTGGTGGACCGCCCCGGTATCTTGCTCCCGGCCAGGTCCATGGCCGTCTTCAGGCTGGCTTTGGCGATGCCCAGGGACACGGTCGAAAACCCGCTCGCGAACAGCAAGGTCGTCGGAATTCCGAATACGGGACCTTCCTCGCGAGGTGTGCTGGTCGGGTCGTAGATCCTGGATTTGGGCACGAACAGATCGTCAACTTCAAAGCTGAAACTAGCCGTACCCCGGAGACCGTGGACCGGCCAGAAATCCACGAACTTCACGTCCTTCTTGGGCATCAGCAAGATGATGGCGCCCTCGCGGTTGAAGACCGCTTCCCGCTCCTGTCCCGCTGGAACTATCGGGGCCAGAGCCGCGATCCAGGTGGCGTGAGTGAAACCGCTGCTGAAATCCCACCTTCCGCTGAGACGGTAGCCTCCGTCGCAGGGGACCGCCTTTACCGATGAAGTGGGTGGCCCGTTGGTGACCACCGCCCGGTCATCGGCATATATCTCCTGGGCGGTTTCGGGAGTCATCCGGAGGCCGTTCGTGGCATGGACGTTGTTCTGGTTGATGCACCAGCCGGTGCTGCCGTCCACATCCGCGAAAATCTCCACGATCCTAAGGAAATCCGGGTGGTCCAGTTGCGCGCCGCCCAATGATTTGGGCATGAGCAGCCGGAAAAAACCCTTGTCGGCAAACTCGGCGGCCAGTTCTGCGGGGATCTGTCGCCCTGCGTCGATCCGGTCCGCCTGGGCGGCCACAGCCTGGGCCAGCTCGTGGGCGGTTTCAAAGTAGTAATCAAGGTCGTGCTGGGGTAATGCCATTATCTTCTCTCTAGGCTGATCTAGTGATTATGGTCGCCACCAACCCGGCGATCTATCTCTGCCTGCAGCAGTCGAATGGCCACGGTAGCGTAGGCGATGAATTGCTCCGGCCGGAGTTCCAACTCGGTGAACACCTCCACCTGGACGATGTCCGACGGCCCGTCCGGTCCTGGGGCGCTCTTCAAGTCCAGTTCCGATATCTCCCCGTCTTGCAACACCACCACGCAGCCCAGCTCCGGCGGCGGTTCAAAGCCAGAGCCTGGGGGCAACTCGAGTTCGATGGCCTGGATGGTGCTCATGCCATAGAACGCAGGAAACGGCCGCAGTTGGGACGCCATCTCTATCACTGCCGCCCGGAGCCGTTCGGCAGTCTCGCGCGAGTGCTCTTCAGGTGACATGGGAGTGCTCTTCAGGCGACAAATAAGAGGCGGAAGTTTCTTCAGACAGGGGCATAGCCAGACAATACTAACCCGCCAGACGGCCCCACGCCAATTGACACTGTGAAACAGCCGCCATTAACATTAGAGGTCGAGACCCTCCGGTCTACCGGAGGAACTCATGGCAAGGCCGAGGACGCTCGATTATTTCGGCGCTCGGCTTTTTATCGAGGCACACCCTGGCGGCTGGCCGGGTGGTCTCTAGGTGGCACCGTAGCTCAGTGGTTAGAGCGGGCGCTTCATAAGCGCTAGGTCACTGGTTCGAACCCAGTCGGTGCCACCATTCGTATTTGTGCCTACAAGGCTCTCTTTTGCGGCGGCTGCGCCGCCGATCGCAACCCCGCCCTGCTTATCACCGATAAGCAAGTGATAAGCACCTAACGCCTCAACCTTCGTCTTTAGGGCTTCCGGAATTGGCCTTTTCCCCGCCCGTATCTGCGATAAGAACGGCTGACTCACGCCTAATATCGTTGCCAGCTTACGTAGCGATAGATTGTCAGTGTTCATCTTGTACGTCCTCTCGTTCCAATTTCTCCCGAATAGCCGCCTCTAACCAACGTCCCACCGTCGTACCTTCGGACTTGGCGCGCTCTTTGGCTTTACCAAGGGCGTCTGGGTTCATTCGTACGGATAGGTGAGGTTGGTGACCTGTGGGGGGTCGGCCCATGCGTTTCTTCACGTTCCTATCATAGTAAATGTCGCACATTAAATCAATAAGTAAACGACAATTAACTAAAAAACGTGGTTGGCTCGCCAGCCACTCCTCGAAAGAATCTTTCTTGGAATTCTTGGTCGGTAAATGCAAGCAGCCCGATTCTGCTTCTAACATCGTTAAACGCGGAGCAGTTGATTGAAAGCCAAGGTTCACCCTCTAATCCTGCTCGTTTGATGAGGCTGTTTAATGCACTCGCTGAGACCGTCATTGAGACGTCCTCAATATGGTCGAGCGTGGTTAGTCGTTTCGGAACGTCGAATCGTGATGGGTCTTCCACGAAATCAACCCAGCGTTTGAATTGCAGCTTTGCCCTCTCCAGGTAAATCGCTAGGAATTCGGTCCATTTGTCGTAGGCTTCAAATTTCTTGTTAGCAGTCTGAATTTCATAAAAATCTTGATGTTCAGCTAACATGGTTTCGGCAATATTTACTTTTTGCTTTGCCGCGGGTACAAGATGCTGCGCTACGAGTTCCGAGTCTACAATCGCAGCAATGCCCCTCACTGAGACACCATCGCCAGGATTCACGCTTGTTTATGACAGCGACAATCCGGTGCCGTAAGTTTCCGTTCCAAGTTGCTGGAAAGCAATTTGGGTCTGGAGATGTACGATAACCTGCCTCGCCAATACCGCGTCTCTCCCTTTCAATTCTCGGCTAAATGGCCAAGGCATTTAAAACACCCCTCGATAAAAATATTGCCGAACATCCGTCTGGTTTTAGAGGACCGAATCTAGAATTGCCATTTCAATTGACCGACCCACTAAGACGACGACAACCCAAATAATCATCGTTCCTAGAAAGGCCAGCCATCCAGGAACTCCCAAAATCACCAGCATATTTTTTATTGGTGCGCAGGCCGCTATCGTGAATAAGAATGCGCCGATGTTGATTACAAGATGCCACCAACCATCCGGCAAGAAGAAACTGAGGAGTCCCCAGAAAAATGTCCCGACCGCGAGGACTATTACCATGCCGATGAGGTGCTGTTGGTATAGTCCACTTATCAATCGGTTACTATCTATTAATTCCTGACGTTCAGAGTCACTCTGCATGATCACTCCTTTATCATTCGGAAATAATAACCGGTATGGTGGCATTGGCTAAGCGTGGCGTCAAGTTACGAACTCACCACGTCGGCTAGACCAGCCACCAACTACTTCAAATGCAGTGCGAGTGCCATGAAAACATGAAAGTGTATTTAACTAGAACTATCATGCCCCTTTGTTTTCCAGTCATAGTTTCATGGTTTAATGGGTGCGTACAAAGGTTTGAGAACACCGATCAAAGAACCGTAGTACACTGACCGACATGGTAGATTTGAAACCTTGGCTAACCGTACAAGGTCTCACGGTACGCGACTTTGCCCTCGGACTCGACATACCCCTCAGTACGGCTCAGGGGTGGGTGTATCAAGGTGTCGTACCGTCTATAGAGAACCAGGGCAAGCTTACGGAATACGTACACGCGCATTGTGCCCATCATTGGGTAATTGCCGTGCCGAACGGCCCGATTAGCGAAGGCGTGTGCCAACGTTGCGGGCATCAAAAGGGATTCCAGAACTCCATGCAGGAAATCCGGTGGCCTTCAAACAAGGCTCCTAATGCCACTGACTCGGCTGTTCAGAGCAAGTCAGCAGCATAGGGTAGGTCTCCCCTGTACTCATTAGGACAACGCCTATTGGAAGTTAGTGGGGTATGTCCTAATTACCGGTGGTAGTCGCGAACTTGCCCGTGATTGGTGGAAGTCTTGATATCCTAAGAGTGGGTTGGAGGGAATCAATGTCCACAGGCAAAGTACAGCGTCCGAAAGAAGGTGACGGCAAACACCCGATAGTAGACCCTTGCCCGTACTGCGGGAAATTTGTGCCAAATGATGTGATACAACGCTTTCAGGCAGGGAGATATCCGGAACCGTTTGTATGGTGCCCGGGACCGGGGTGTAAAGGAAGATTGCGTATAAATCGGAGCAGTCAAAACTTCGGCCTCGTCTGGGAATAAACCGGATTCGACTTCACGCCCATGAAACCATGAAACGTTATTTAATAGGGGTATGACGACCCTATGTATTTTGGCGTCATGTTTTCATAGGCTAGGGGCATTTCCCCCCGATACTTCCTGGTCGCTCCTTCGATTCGCGCTTTATGCCGCTCTTTTTATACTGGGGCTCCGGTCATCTCATCCCTTCAGTCGCTCCCCAGATGGGATGGTGGTCCACCAATCGCAGTCCGAGCAAGCAACGCGGTATCCGCCATCTGGAATCCGAAACACCGTAAGCGCATGGCCTTCCCGGCATCGAGTGACCCGCTCCACTACCCTTGGGGCCTCGTTTAGCGTGACCATCTGACCCACCTCCCTTCGTGTTAATCCGCCTCTTCATGGTAGGGATATTGGCGACCCCCCCAAAGGTCCAAGTGGCTCTATTCTGAGGGGAAAGAAGAAGGTATTTCGTGTCGGTCTCCAACCCTTGGCCGTTTGTATTAACAGGGTTTGTCAGGGGGAGGAATCTATAAGCGTGCGTTGCATAAACCAGGACGCCTTCACTATCCTCTTCCTCGAAAGTTGGGGTCGGGAAGAGGTGGAGACAGGTGTTCAGCGGGCCTTTGCGGTGCACGTGTTGGGCGGGGGTATGGCTTAGGCTTTTCGGGTTGGATGGCGGACCGCTGGGGCGTGGAAATTCCTGCTGAAAATCTTCGCCGGTCAATTAGGACAAAGCCTATTAGTAGTAAGTGGGGTGTGTCCTAAATGGCGTGGGTGACGGTGCGTAGAGAACAGCCTCCAACTCCCGGTGAACATATGTATGGTAGATACCATCCGCGCGAGTTTTGTATGGCGGTTCGCCTAAGCTAATATGCCGAATTCAGGTTAATATTGTCCCCGAATCACCAAGTCGAAAGCGGAGAGCCTTAATGAACGACCAATTCGTACCAACAGACGATTTTGCAATAATCGAAGAAATCGCGAACAGCGACAATGACGGGCCTGTCCTAATGGTTAACTTGAACAAATATTTCGAAGGGGAATACCCGAACGGGACTATCTACATAGATTACGTGAAAGCATTGGACGTCCTGTTGGAACAACACCTTGGGGCGAAAGTACTATGGCGGATGCCAGTTTATGGCACACCACTCGGCGAACAGCCTTTAGACGAAATTCTCGGTATCTGGTATCCGTCCGACAAAGCATTTCTGGCTCTAAAGAGTCAGGGAAAGGCTTCAGATGAAAACTTTCGCTTGCGTAGTTTGGCCGTGGAAAATGGCGTCGTTCATAGATGCCCAGAGGATGGCATTCCCAAGCCATAGTTAATCGGCGGGTTGAAGACGCCATTTTGGCGTCATGTTTTCATGGCTCGTACCATGTTGATAGGCGAGCAAGGATGGAGATACGATGAAGTACACCCGCTTATACGCAGACTCCGACGGTGAGACGCACTTTGAGGACTTTTTGTAGCCTACAAATTCATCTATAATCGCTTGGTTAGTCGTGGTGGCGGGTGTACCTACGGGCTTCATAAGCGCTAGGTCACTGGTTCGAACCCAGTCGGTGCCACCATTCCCCGAACGAGGGCGACCTGAGCAAGTGATATTGGAAGGCAGCCACGTAGCGACGGGCCTCTGTTCTGTTCCCACCCTTCTTACCCAGACCTTTTCTCATTCGACGCCAAAGCGTACGCCCCATGGAAATATTCTCGTCGACCATTGTTCCAATGCCGCATAGGGTTTATAGAAATCAACAAGATGGAGATTTTCATGCCTATCAGCCAACTCGCTGCTGAAGAACGCGCCGTCGCCTACACCGATCCCTGGAATTCCCATGTTCCGGAAGCAGTAGCATCGTTTTACGCTGAAGATGGCCGTATCGTCATTAACGACGGAGAGCCAAGCATTGGTCGTGAGCAAGTAGCCTCAATGACACGTGGCTTCATCGAAGCCTTTCCCGACATCACCGTGCATATGGACGATCTCCGGTGTTCAGGGACTCACGCCATATATCGATGGACCTTAGAGGGGCACAACACGGGCCCTGAAGGTACAGGAAATTACATAAAAATCCCCGGATGGGAATATTGGCGTTATACAGAGGATGGGCTAATTTCGGAGTCCTTCGGGCATTTCGATGCTGAAGATTACGACAAGCAAGTAAACGGTGGTTAAGCGCCAAGTCACTCAGGGGTTTGCATCCCTCCAAAGAGAGACCGGAACCCGGAAGTGTCGCCTCATCTCGTTTACTGATTCCTTGGATTACTGAATCAGATCCAATCGTGTCCGCATCACGGCTCGTTGTTGGCCATGCTCTCTAACCCGTGGCGCCGTCCTACCTCACGAATTTAGGCCCTCTATAGACTTTTTGTGGGCCAAAAATTCTATTATAATCGCCTAGTCAGTCGTGACAACCGACGCATCTGCTGCTGGTACAAGCAGGCACAGCATAATCCTGATACGGGCGGCCAGGCAGAATATGAAATTAATCATCTCTTTAGTCACTCTGGCAATGATCGCGGTAATCGCATGCGGCGGGTCTCCAAAGACCGACCAAGCCACCTGGGACGCCTATGAGGGCCAGATCGATCTTTGGCAGGTGCAGGTGAGCGAAAAATTGGCCGAGGCCGATAAGCTCTTGGAGGCCGGCCCCACGGACATCGATGAATGGCGGGCATCACTTAACGAGCTTGGAGTTGGACTAGACTCGATCACATTCGCAGTCGGAACGATTCATCCGCCCGAGGAGCTTCTGGCATACCACGATAGTTTCAAACTCGCTTCGGACTTCTACAAACTGATCGGTAGAATGCTCACCGAATTTACGGGGGAGTCGGAGACTGAGCGCTCTGATTTCATGGGTCAGATAGATGCAGAGATACGACTGGCCACCGACAACATGGTGGCCACCCAGAGATTATTTGACGAAGTCGCCGATAAACGGTAGGCGATAAAAGAGACAAAGGACCAGCCCAGCAGAGCCGGTCGGATCCAGGCTCGTTTTTCCAGCAAAGCGGCCCAAATGGGCCACCAACATGGCCCGATTAGGCCTTTGCTTGCTCGGCTGATGTCCCAATACTGTAGGTGTTGAAGTTATTCGTTCTTGCTCCTCCAAGAATCGACAGAAACTTCAACCGGTAAAACTAAAAACCGCCGCATCAACTATCTTCTCCCAGTTGTGCGGTGGTTTTTTATTTCCCGCCCTATTCGACACCCTGCAATGCCTGATATTGGATAGTCCTATGGGCAAGCTGATGGGTCGCCTGCCGCCGGGGGCGGTGCCTACTGCTGTACATACCAAACGCCGAGTTTCGCTCCTTTGGCAGCCTCTTTCTTGTCCATCAAAATTTCCTCATTCTGTTTGGTCTGGACCGGAACGCGTTCGGTCGAAGAGATCGGGGCGAGGGAGGCGCAGACCCCGTCTTGCAGCATCATCAGAAATACGCTGGGTATGGTGCCGCCGTTGTTGGTATCGGCACTGGCGGCCGTAAGGGATGCAGTGGTGTGCACTTCGGATTCTGACAGGCATACCTGGCGTTCCATCTCGGCCACGAACACGTCCGGCCCCATCTGGACCACCACTCCAAGGTCTGCTGTGCCGGTCTGCCTCCCGATGGGAGAAAAGACTACGACTCCAACGGCAACCAAGATGAATAATGCGAAGATGGGTAGTTTGTTTTTCATTTTTCCAAGGGCCTTGACGGATTTTTCTTCTACCTGGTCAGTGCACCCCTGCCACGTTGTCTGGATTGATGGCCAGGTTGTTTCACCGATGGCCAAATTATCGTCTAGACCGGTAAACAGGGTCTGTGACGCCCCGCGTTAAATCTCTGTGACGTCCGTCACTGGTACTTGCTCCGAAGCCGCCTTTTATTCAGACCTAACCATTACTATCCACAGCCCAGTTACCATTGCTTTACCAAGCTGGGGATGATATGTAGGCATTTCATTTATCCGACTGCAGGCACAGCGCCGCAGGCCTCGGAGTTCACGGAAATTGAAACAACCCAAGTATCATCCTATGGACCTGGTAAGAGTCAGGACACCCGGCCAGCACGAAAGCCTGGGGTCAAGTCCGCCAGGGACACTGATCATGGGCCAGACCGCCACCGTGGAGATCGCCGGTCTCATCAATGGCGCGGCCTCGGCTGATGGCGATTCCATGACGCCTGCTTACTACATCAGGGTCCCAAACCTGCCACCTATCCTGATCCATGAGGAGTGGCTGGAAGATGCCTAGCCTCCTGCCCGTTCACTCTGGTTGATTTGGCATCGAACCAGCGTTACGAGCTTCACGTTACGAGCTTCATATGAAGTCTGATCGCGATCAAGAATAATCAATGACATCAAGCATCTACATGGGAATATCCCGGAGTTGGCTGATTGTTCATCCTGAAGTAATACCTCCGGGCAGGTTGAACAATCTATTGCGCGGCGGAAGGTGAGCACTTGACCCAAGATGACCCAGAAGCCGAACCAACTACCGCGAAGTTCGAACCGTGCCAGGCCGTCAAGATCAAGGTCCCCAAGGAAGGGGAAGACCTTGGATCACCCGTACCCATGGACAAGGCTTTGGGGGAACGCGGGGTGGTCGAGACTGAGGGCAGAGTCTACATGTCTGAGCAGGGCGAGAAGGGACACGCCCTACGGGCTTATTTCGTGCGTATCGAGGGTATCGGACCCGTGCTAGTCGGCGAGGGTTGGCTGGAACCTGAATAACCCTTTTAACCTCCAGGTTTCCTCCGATCTGTACACTTTTCATGGTTCATCCTCTCTGGTTCCTTCGAGAAACCATGCTTTTCGCCCGACATTTTGCTTTACCAGGGATGGTCTCGGTAATTTAGAATAGGTACGGAGCCTATTCGGCCGAGGTCCGGCGCTGAGAGCAACGATGCAAAAAACAACAGCCCACACTCAATTTGGTATCGCAATCTTGCTATTGATGGCAACCCTGTGGCTGATGGCCCCCGAGGCGTATGCCCATGACGGCCCGCACAACCTCGATTGCGGTGGGCCCCAGATCGTCATCGAAGGCGGCCAACCGTCGCCGTTCACCCTTCCAACCCAGGCCGACCAAACATTGGACATCGAGCCGGACGCCACCCTCACCATCCGTGGCATCGACATCCCGGATGACGCATCGCTGCATTGGGGAGTACAGGGATTCGGTGCTGAGATCGCCGGTAAAGACGTCCAGTTCGCAACCGGAGTTGCGACCATTAACATCTCCGATTTCTCCTCCCATGCCCGGGGCATATACGAGGTTGAAGGCACCCTGTTCAGCGGCCCAATCGAACTCTGCACCATTCCCTTCAAGCTCAACATCACAGGATTCAGCGGGACCACGGCCCTCGCCGCCACCGGAGTCTCGGTGGTTGCCGGCGTAGGCGCACTGGCCAGCGCTCCGCTGGCGGCAAACGGACTCAGCGCCAAGTTGGACGCCAAGGTCAAGGTCGCCCGCCGCAGGCCCACGGGTCTCCTCCGCTGGTTGCCTATACCAGCCTGGAAACGCTCGATCATCAGCACGATGATCGGAGCGGTCACAGGACTTGGGCTCGCCGTTGTGATGCAGCAAGCCGGGATCAACCCACTCTCCCTCGCCAGCGCCGTTTGGGGGCTGATACTGGGAGGCGGCGTCAGTTTCGGCGTCGGTTATTTCCTTGGTGTGATCAAGACTTTCGTGAGTCCGCCGCAGGAGAACTGACCCGCATATCCAATGGCCCAACACGCCGCCGCCATGTACAATTGCCGGGCGTTAGGATGATCAACTTTACGCCCGTCTTTTTTTTAATCGAGACCAGCGATCGGAGGAGTCATGGCCAATCGGATCAAGCACATCGCCCTGCAAACAGAGAACCCGGCGGAGACCGCCGAGTGGTACAAGACCGTGTTCGGCCTGGACGAACTGCGCCGCACGCCCGCCGACACAGGTGAAGAAGGCGTTTGGCTGACAGACGGATACATCTACTTCGCCATCCTAAAGATGGGCTCCGAAGACGCGCCTAACCTGGGCGAAGGCTCCTCCACCGTCAAGGGCGTCCACCACATCGGCTTCTATGTCGACGACCTTGATGATGCCGTCGCAACTGTGGAAGACCACGGCGGGACCGAGTGTGTCGGCAGCAGCAAGGCCAACCGCAAGTACAAAGGCCCTGATGGACTGATGATCGACCTGCGCTTCCGCGGTTGGGACGAGCAGATCCGGGCCCGCACCACCCTCTACGAGTTGACAGAAGCGCCTCCGGCCAAGACTGCCGGCGCCGCCGACTAAGTCCCTGACGGCCAATTAATTTTCTTTGATCTAGCAAACCCAAATCGGAGCTACAAATCATGCCTGCAACCAAGCGTATCGGGGCGTTGGTGCCCGCGACAAACCCCGTAGTTGAACCGGATTTTTACCGGGTCCTGCCACCTGAGATTACCGTGCACTTCGAGCGGATGTTCAATGGCGATTGGGGTACTCAGCCCAAATCATCAGAGGACACGGGCCACCAGGTCAGTATCTCCAGTGATGAGGCGGCCACGGTGGATACCGCCCTGTTCGGTTTTGACGCCGACAAGATGAACGAAGACGTGAGCCGGGGCGCCCGCTCTCTCGCCAACATCAAGCCCGACATCCTGGTCTACGCCTGCACCTCAGGCACCTACCACAAGGGCTATATCCAGTTCGACCAAGAGATGTCCGAGGAGATGAAACTGGCCAGCGGCGTGGAGTCCATCACCGCTGTGGGAGCCTGCATCGAGGCTTTCAAATTCATGGGGTCCAAACGGCTCAGCATCGCCGGGCCCTACCGGCATTTCCACCTGCGCAACCGGCTCAAGCCACTGCTTGAAGAGGCCGGATTCGAGGTGCTGAGCGCCGACGGCGAACCGTGGATGCAGGACTCCATGAACCCGCTAGAGATCGAGGAAGAGACTGTCCAGACAATTATCGACTTCGTGCCCACGGTTGTGAAAGATGAGGCCGATACCATCTTCCTGCCGGGAACGGCCTGGCGGGGACTGGACGCCGTGGAACCCCTGGAGCAGCAGCTCGGCAAGACTGTGATATCTGTGAACCAAGCCACCATCTGGCTGGCCCTGCGCCGCATCGGCTGGACCGAGCCCATCCAGGGTTTCGGTAGTCTACTGAGAAACCTAGGTTAGGCCTAGACTAGCCGCTGCGAGGGAATACCGGGGGTATTAGCGCCCGTAGACCGGTGTCCGCGCCGAGATCGGCGCCTTGGGTTTGCGGGTCATCAGGAAGAAGACCCCAGCAGTCATATAGATGGGCAAGAAAGAGACCAGCACCACGGAATAACTGCCGGTTTTGTCGAACATGATTCCGGCGTAGATCGGCGAGATCAACATCCCAATGTTGAACGCCACGCTGATGAGGCCCATCAATGTGGCAAAGCTCGTCCGCCCGAAGAAGTTGCCCAGAGAAACCCAGTTCAGGGAACTGGTCCCCTGCTCGATAGCCATCAACGACACGAATAGGTAGACCGACAGATTCCCGTCCACGATCAACATGGCCAGAACGGCCAGCGATGCGGACGCCATACCAAGACCCATCATCGGCTGCAACGGAAACTTGTCGCCCAGAAAGCCGACGATCAGCCGCAACGGTATGGACATCAGGAACATCAGCGAGAACATGATGCCCGCCATCTCATCCGACATGCCCTTCCAGACGAACATCTGCACAGAATGGACGGATATGGTGCCCCAGAGGCTGATCCTGAGCACCGAGCCACCGAAAAGTATCCAGTAGGACTTTGTCCGCAATGCCTGCCGTACGGTGAAGTCCACCACCACGGGCCGACGGCCGGCCTCACCTTCTTTGACGAAAGGCAAGTCGGCCCTGATGCCCATCCGCTCGGGGGAATGACGCACAAAAGATGCCAGCGGGATGACTATGATCCCCATGAATATCCCGGAGAAGAGCATCACGTCGCGCCATCCGATGGTGCTGACACCAAGAGTGATCAGCGGCAGGATGGCTGCCCCACCGGAGGAAAAACCAGTGATGCAGATGGACATGGCCAGGGAACGGCGGCGGATGAACCATCTATTGACCGCGCTGATGAGCACCTGACCCAGCCCGGAGCTTTTGCCAACGCCGACAACGCCCACAAATATGATGATGAACAGGACATAGCTGTGTACCTAGTGCAGGGCGATGAAGCCGAAGCTGGCCAGCAGCCCGCCAAAAATGATCATAGGGCGCGAACCGAACCGGTCAACCAACCGGCCAACCACAGGCCCGGCGATGCTGCCCTCAGCCCTGACCAAGCTGAAGATCAAAGAGGTCTGCGCGCTATTCAGGCCCATATCGCGTTGGATGGGGCCGAAAAAGATGGCGTTGCTGTTGGAGAATATCCCACCAGACAATGTCCCCAATAAGAACGTTGCGGTTAATACCCGCCACCCGTAATATGCGCCTCTGACCCTGCGCACCAATGGCACTTGATTCAACATCGATCTATCTTCGTGCGGACCTCTTCACGAGGTCACGCTAGTATTATTCTCTTACGAGATATTAACACACGATGATTATCGAATAAAGCGCATCATTGAGATTTTACAGGTACCCTATAGCGTACAAAACATAGGCGTACAAAACTGTGGGCTTGACCCACCATTGGCCTCGGCAACCCCAAGAGCCTCCAATCTTGTAATGGCAGGTTTACTTACCCTGCCACACCGGCGGCCGCTTCTCGGAGAAAGCCTTGGGACCCTCTGAAGCGTCTTCCGAGCCGAGCACTCGCTGGCCCACCGACGCGGTGAACTGCAGCGATTCTTCCAGCCCGAACCGTCGCCAGAACTGGGTCACGGCCTTGGTGCCTTGGACCGCCAATGGCGCGTTCGCCCCAATCATCTCGGCGATCTCCACCGCCCTTGGCATCAGGGCGTCCGGTTCCAACACCTCATGCACGAAACCCAGCCGGTGGGCGTTTTCAACACTCAGGGTGTCGCCTGTGAGCATCAGATACGCGGCCTCGCCGTAGGGCAGCACCCGCGCCAGGTTGTTGATTGCGTAATTGGCCATGATGCCGCGCTTTACTTCGAACAATCCGAAATAGGCTTCGGTGGACGCGATACGGATGTCGCAATCGGCGGCCCGCTCCATTCCAGCGCCGATGGCCAGCCCATTGACCGCCCCGATGATGGGTTTGGGGTTTTTGCTGAACGGCTGGTTACCTCGGTAGCCCTCGATACGTTGTTCCTCGGTGAGCGATGCCAGCGTTCCGTAGAGGTCGGTCATCTCCTTCAGGTCTGCTCCTGCCGAAAAGGCACGGCCGGCCCCGGTGAGTATTCCCACACGCATGTCCGGGTCGGCGGCGAACTCGTCGAGCGCCTCCCGTAACTCTTTGCGCATAACCGCTCCCTGAGCGTTCAGCCGATCGGGCCGGTCCATGGTGAAAATGGCGTAATTGCCGTCCAGATATCTTTCGTATCTCAGGTCAGGCATGTAATTCCTCCAAAATTAGCTATCAGCAATCAGCACTCAGCTTTCAGCGATTTTACGCCGCCGCCAACAACGTTGGCCGTTGGTTCCACAAACCGCTCGTGGTGAACTCCGTCTCCCGTTCGTGGTGAGCTCCGTCGAACCATGGTTGCGCCCCCGCCCTTCGACGGGGCTCAGGACGAACGGGTGGGCGAACGGGTGGATGAACGAGTGGTCGAGCGGATGGCGAAACGGGTGTTTGGCAAGATTAGGCCTGTTAGCGGGCCAGTATCTCTTTCAGGGCGTCGTCAACGAACTTGGCGTCAACCGGATTGTACCCGGGACTTCCCGCCAGGTGGCCCCAGATAGACTCGATGGGCCGGAGTTCCGCGTTGGGCATGAGGGCCACTTCGATCTCGTTGTCCTCGGGCGGGAAATACAGGTCGGTGCGCCCAGGCATGACGATGGCCTGGGGTTTTATCGAGTTGAGGGCTCCGCGGAAATCGCCATTGTAGAGGTGGTTGTTGCTGATGTCGGCGTTCTGCCAGGTATCAATCATCGTCAGCAAATTATTGGCGTCGGCGCTGGTCCTTCGGGCCTCCCAGAATTCCACCAGATAGGCCTCCAGAGACTCGTATCCCAGGTCCAGGTAGACCTCTTCCCGGTAGAAGGCCTGCGACACTGCCCAGCCGGCGTACACCCGGCCCATCGCCCGCAGTCCCTTCAGTGGTGGTTTTTCATACGAGCCGTTGGCCCAGTCGGCGTCAGTGATGATGGCTGCTTTGACGCCCTCCAGGAACACAAAATTGTGGCGCGAAGTCTTGGCAGACCCGCAGATCGGGACGATTCTTTCAACCATATCCGGGTACAGGCTGCCCCATTGAAAAGTCTGCTGGGCGCCCATAGACCAGCCGGTGACCAGAGCTATTTTTTCAATGCCAAATACTTCGGTTACCAGGCGGTGCTGGGTGGAGACGTTGTCGTAGAGGCTCACCTTGGGAAAGCGGGCGCGGTTGTAGGGAGGGATGGCGTTACTGGGCGAGCTTGAGAGGCCGTTGCCAAACATATTTGGGACGATGATGAAATATTTGTTGGGATCAAGAGCCTTGCCCTCGCCGATCACCGCTTCATTCTGGGTATGCTGGCCGCCGAAGAAGGTCGGAAAGACCACCACGTTGTCTTTGTTGGCGTTCAGCCTGCCGTGGGTCTTGTAGGCCAACTTGGCCGCGCGAAGGGTCTCCCCGGACTGAAGTTCCAGGTCACCGGCCTCAAAAATCTCGTAGTCTGCCTCGTTGCTCGCCATTGTCTCCAACCCTCACTGCAGTCTAGTTTCACCGTGGGCAAGAATAACATGAGTCTATTTCGGCGCGTGGGCGCGTGATTGACTACGCTCACCCCAGCTTTTAGACTTTCCTCGCAATCTCAATCCCTACAGGAGTTCCCCATGCGCCACGACCCGGTAAATATATTTGAATTTGAAGAGATCGCGAAAGAGCGCCTCGAAAAAGGGCACTACGATTTCATCGCCGGAGCCGCCACTGACGAAATTACACTCCGGCGTACCCGCGAAGTCTTGGACTCGATCGTCATGAAGCCCCGGATGATGGTCGACGTCAGCAAGCGTGACCTGGGCACGACAGTCCTTGGCGAGAAGATCAGCTTTCCGGTGATGCTCTGCCCGGCCGGTAACCACGGCGCAGCCCACCCGGACGCCGAGATCGCCACAGTCAAAGCCGCCGGCAAAGCCGACACCGTCATGGTCCTGAGCTCTCACTCAGCCAGGACTCTGGAAGATGTCGCAGAAGCCGCCACCGGCCCCATCTGGTTCCAGCAATACTTCTTCAAGGACAAGGAACTGACCCTGGGCATGGCCGCCCGCGCCGAGGAAGCTGGGTACACCGCCTTGTGCATGACCTTGGACGCCAAGATATCGCCGAAACGCGAACGCAACATGCGAAACGACTACGTGGGCCCGGTTTCGCCCAACTACGCCCACCTGGACCTGGGCACCCACTCTTGGAAGTTCGCCGCCGACGCCCCGGCCGGCCCCTCCGACATCCGCGACCAGGCCACCACCTGGGACGACCTGGAATGGCTGGCCAGCAACACCAAGCTGCCCATCGTCGTGAAGGGAATAATGACCGGAGAAGACGGCCGACTCGCCGCCGAATCCGGCGCCAAGGCGATGATCGTGTCCAACCACGGCACCCGGTATCTGGACACGACTTTCACGACCCTCGAAGTGTTGCCTGAGGTCGTAGACCAGGTCGCCGGCAAGGCTGAAGTCTACCTGGACGGCGGTATCCGCCGTGGTTCAGACATCTTCAAGGCCCTTGCTCTGGGAGCCCGGTCCGTGCTCCTGGGCCGTCCGCTTTTCTGGGGATTGGCCGTGGACGGCGAAGACGGTGTCAGCTCAATGCTGGAGATGCTCCGCTCCGAACTGGAAGCGACCATGGGCATCTGCGGCTGCCCGACCGTCGACAGCATCAGCCTTGATGTCCTGGGAGGAATATCTCCCCTGCAAGCGCTGTTCGACAGCAGAGACGCAGGCCGCCGCTAGACCCGATCAATCAACGATTCAAGAAGGAGATAACCTGAAATGGCCACAGTAGGCACCGGCAAATACACTTACGACGTTATTGAAAATTGGGGCAAATTGCCCGCCGGCGACACCTTCGGCATGGTCAGCGCCATCGCCACCGACTCCAAGGACCGAGTCTTTGCATTCCAGCGGAAAGACCCTCCCATGCTCATCTTCGACCGGGACGGAAACCTGACGGATTCCTGGGGCAACGGGTCCTTTGAGTTTGCCCACGGCATCCACATCGACAACGACGTGGTCTACGTCACCGACCGCAACACCTCGGTCTGCATCGTGTACACCCTGGACGGCAAGCCCATCCAGATGCTGGGCCGCCACGGCGTTCATTCCGACACCGGCTGCGAGAACCCCGGAGACCTGGTACCCCGGGCTGCCGGTCCCTTCAACTACCCTGCCGAACTGGTGCCATCAGCCTCAGGCGACCTCTACGTGGCCGACGGCTACCGCAACTCCCGCGTGCACCGCTTCTCCAACGACGGCCAGTTGAAGAAGTCATGGGGCGAGCCCGGCAAGGGCGGGCCCAACGAATTCCATCTGCCCCACAGCCTGCTGGTTGACGGCGACAACGTGATCGTCTGCGACCGCGAAAATGATCGTATCCAGGTCTTCAATCTGGACGGCGATTTCAAAGAGATCTGGGACGACATCCAACGACCCATGGATATCTCGATGGACAGCGACGGCAATTACATGGTCAGCGAAGGCCAACGCGACAACTCGGCCCGCATCAGCATCCTGGACAAGAAGGGCGGAGTGCTGGCCCGGTGGGACTGCCGAGGCTCTGGCCACGGTAGTTGGATCGACTCCCGGGGCGACATCTACCTGGGAGGAGTCCCCGACGCCATCGACAAGTTCGTCCGCAAGGGTTAGCCGTTCCCGGAGTTGCACACGGTCAGAATCGCCGTTCGCGACAACGAGGCGTGATACCTCAGGAGTAGTTCCGCATGGCCGAGACGCCACAGAATGAAGCGATCATCCAGCAGCTCAAGGACGTCCGGGAAACCCTGGCTCCGGAAGAGTGGAGAGATGCCCGTATCTATCGCCATATCGATGAATACAAGCTCGACTTCACCCTGATCGCCACCAAGATCAGCTCGGGGCAGCTCCACTACTACGTGCCGGACACCGGCGTATTCGAGCCGCTGAACCTCAGCGGATAGCAGCGGGTCACAACTTGGTCCTCAAAAGCAAAAGCCCCGGCCATCTGGTCGGGGCTTTATTTGTTCTTGATACGAATGCCGTCTAATCGTCGGCGGCGGCCGGGCTGGCCTGTTCTCTCTGTTTGTCTTTGGCTGGGTCGTATGCGCGGTGGAAGGCCGCGATTATGGCGCCGCCTACCATGATCCCCACCACGGCCAATGACGCGGTCTGGAATCCCTTCATGTAGAAGCTCTGGGACTCGCTGGCGACCATAAAGGCGATACCCGCCGGCAGGACCATTGCCATGATGATCGACGAGATCGTAGCCCCGGTGGCGTGGCCCAGGTCCCTGGTTGTCTCCAACATGCCCGAAGCGAATCCCCGGTTCTCGGTCGGTAGAGCGTTCATCACCGTGGCATTGTTCACTGTATTGAAGATGTTGGTGCCGAAAGATATCGGCAGCAGCAGCAACGGCAGCAGCCAGAAGTTAACCTTGGCCGCGAACACAGCCAGTAGCACAAAGCCCACTGCGATGGACAGCATACAGAATGTCCGCAGCAACTTGGGGCTGTACTTGTCATGGATATTGCCAGCGATGGCCGGCAGCCAGATGCCGAACGACTGGTGCGGTATCAAGATTGCAGTCACAAAGATCGGCGATTTACCGAGACCGTCCTCGATCATGATGGGCAACAGGATCATGGTGGCCAACATCGACAGGTGGAAGGCGATATTGGAGACCAGAGACAACGAGAAATATTTGTGCCGGAAATGCCGGAAGTCGATGAACGGCTGTTCGATCCTCCGCTCCACGACAATGAACACCACCAGCAATACTACGAACAGCGCGTGCATCGGCAGGTGGTAGTTGAGGGCGTCACTGGAGGTGAAGGTCTCTTCTCCACCGTGGACGTGCATCCCGGAAAGCAGGAACACCGCCGCAGTGGCGATCAGCAGTCCCGCGCCAACCACGTCGATGGTGATGGGCGTCTTGGGCAGTGATTCCACGTTCCGGCGGAAGACCGGCATGCTGGTCCAGAGGACGATCATCCCGATTGGTAGCATGGTCAGGAAGACTAGCCGCCAGCTGGCAACCTCCAGGAAGATACCAAAGACCGCGATGCCGATCAGGGTTCCCATCCTGGAACCAGAAATCGGGAATGCATAGGCCCGGCCACGCTCTTCCGGAGGGAAGGCAAACGCCAGCATGGCGTTGCCGTTGCCGTGTATCAGACCGGCGCCTAAACCCTGCACCCCCCTGAAGACAACAACCCACATTAGGCTCTGCGAGCCGGCAACAAGCACGGCGCCGACGGTGATGACAATGGCGCCGATGAAAAATATCTTAGGGTGTCCGAACTTGTCACCCAAGCGCGCGCCCAACATGACTGTGGCGCCCAGGACCAACAGGTTCAGGATGACGATCCAGGAAGCCGATTCCAGGTCGGTGCCAAAGTCGCGGGCCATGCTGGGCAGGGCCAGGGTCACCGGCAAGCTGGATAGCTGTACCAGCAACTGGCCGCCGGTGATGGCGGTCAGCACCTGACGCCGCTCCGGCGTGTTCATAACCTCTTTGTAGTTGGCGATTATCCCGGGCAAAAGGTCACCATATTAATCATTACTGGGAAGCCCACAGCCGGCCCCTGTCGAGCAGCCGCGGAAGCTATCCCACAACTTATCACCTGGGTAGATAACATGCCACCCTAGGTATCAAGTTCTTATATTGTTTTACGTAGCGATTCATTAATATAGATGCGTTATCCAGCCATTAGGGTGCACCTTCGATTTGACAGGCAACCAGCCCTGGTTAAAATAAGACGAAATTCTGACCATGCACTCTTACCGGCCTGATCGTGGGCATCTCCACCTTCATCGACGATACCGAAGAGAAGGCCATCAACCGCGCCAAGAAATACTTCGAAGAGAACATGAAGATGTTCGGCCCGTTAGGGTTCGTCCGCGGGCTGTCCGAAGAGCAGATATCGGCGCTGGGCCGCGGTTCCGCCGCCCGGTCCGCCGGGTTGCCGACCATGGAAGACGCCGTTAAGTCCGGAGCCTGGGTCGTCGGCCCACCCGAGCGGGTTACCGAAAGGCTGATGGAGCTGCAAGAACAGTATCCCGGCCTGGAAGAGGTCAACGTCGGCGCCTCGGTGATGAGCACCGAGCGCTCGGTAATTCTGGAGCAGCTCGATGCGTTCGGCAAAGACGTGATGCCAAAATTCAAGGCACAGGTCAAATAGCAGCCACTCGTACACCGCCATTGATGTATCCTGTTTATAGGCCGCATTAAGTTGGCCTGATGAATTGAACGGAGGGAACGCCGGATGGCCAGCAGCAAAGTCCGCCTGACTGAACTCTCGCACTGTGCCGGTTGAGCCGCTAAGCTCAGCCAAGAGGACCTGGTCCAGGTCCTGAAGCACCTCCCCCCGGTGAGCCACCCAGACCTTCTGGTGGGCAATGACACGGGGGACGACGCAGCCGTTTACCGGCTGGATGATAAAACCGCCATAATCGTGACGGTCGACTTCTTCACGCCCATCACCGACGACCCCTACGAGTTCGGTCTGATCGCTGCGGCCAACTCCCTGAGCGATGTCTACGCCATGGGCGGCAAGCCCCTGGTGGCCATGAACGTGGTGGGTTTCCCCGCCGAGCTGGCTGTGGACATGCTGGGCGACGTCCTCAAGGGCGGCTACGACAAGGCAATGGAAGCAGGCTGCCTGATCGTGGGCGGCCACACAGTGGACGACGCCGAACCCAAGTACGGCCTCTCTGTAGTTGGATTGGTTGAGCCTGGAAAAGAGGTGTCCAACGCCAACGCCCAGCCGGGCGACATCTTGGTCCTCACCAAGCCCATCGGCACCGGCATAATCGCCACCGGCGCCAAGGCCGGGACTACCCCCGATGACATCATGAAGCATGCCGTGGAAACGATGGCCGAGCTGAACAAGGGCGCGGCGGAGGCGATGATGCGTGTGGGTGTTAACGCCTGCACCGACATCACCGGGTTCGGCCTCATGGGCCATCTCAGAGGAATGGTTCGGGGCAGCGGGACCGGCGCTGTGATCCGGGTGGCCGACGTGCCTGTCCTGCCTGGAACATGGGACTTATTGGAGAATGGCACTGTTCCTGGCGGCACGTTCCGGAATATGTCCGGAGTAGAAGACACAGTGGACTGGGCCGAAAGCCTGACAGAAAAACAACGCCTGCTGATGTGCGACGCACAGACCTCCGGCGGCCTTCTGATATCGGTGCCCAAGTCAAAATTGGACCAGCTATTGACCGAGTTGGAGACGTCCGGCGTGCAGACTAGGGCTGTGGTCGGTGAGATCACTGCGGAAAACCCAAGACGCATCAGGGTGACCGAGTAGGCTCAGACCTAGCTTTAACACAAGTAGCGCTGGTGCTAAACTGGCTAATAATGCACAGCACAGCAGGGCACGGTAGACCGGCCCCGGAGATTCCATTTCATGAAGCGACCCGACCAAGTGAAAACGGCGCCCGACCAGGGAATGGGCGACCGCGTCCCGCCGGGACAGTTCCTCACCACCAAATTCCCTGTACTCACCTACGGCCCTGAACCAAAGATCGACCTAGATACCTGGGAGATTCGTGTCTTTGGGCTAGTCGAGCAGGAGATCACCCTGAACTGGGAGCAGTTCTCCAACTTGAAATGGACCACAACCGTGGCTGATTTCCACTGTGTAACCCAGTGGAGCCAACTGGACAACACCTGGGAGGGCGTGACCTTCGCCGACCTGATCGCCGCTGCCCGCCCCAAGCCGGAAGCCAAGTTCGTCATGGCCCACTGCTTCGGCGGCTACACAACCAACATGCCCTTGGACCTGGCCATGGACGAGGGGATACTGGCCCACAAACAAGACGGCGAACCCATGGGCGCGAGCCACGGCTGGCCGCTGCGGCTGATCGTACCCAGCATCTACGCCTGGAAGAGCGCCAAGTGGGTCAACGGCATCGAGCTGATGGCTCAAAATACCCCCGGGTTCTGGGAGCAACGCGGCTACCACAACGAAGGCGATCCTTGGAAGGAAGAGCGCTTCTGGCCCGAGTTGACCAAGTAGCGACAGTGATTCGTAATAGAAGCAAAAAGGGCGGCTAACTAGCCGCCCTTTTTGCTTTTATTCTTGAAATTGCGATCAGGCAGCCGTGCGAACCTTCTTCTGACGCTTCTTGACGGTTTTGGGAGCGTCAATCACGAATGTCTTGCCAGCCAGGGCATGGGTATCCTCTGCCGGTTCGTCGCGCATATATCCGCACTGGATACAGCTAAGGTACCGGCCGTGGTTATCCTCTCCCGAAACTAAGTCACCGTGACACTTTGGGCATTCCTTCAAATACATCATGATTAACCTCCTTTTGGACCTTGTTTAGTTTGGTCGCCGATTCTTGTTGTTCAGGTCTGTGTCGACGCCAGGGGTTATCCGGCTTGTCTAAAGCCATCTAATGCTGTCTGCCGCACCAACCTTGACACGAATCGTATCAGACCGTATCATATGGTTAATCGCCAGTCAACAAGGTGGCCGACTCGGCGGAGACTATCATGAACCAACAACCGAGATACCGGGTAGAAGACCGGCCCGAGAACCAGGCCGAACCAGAGGGCCAGGCCCATCCAGGCCGTCCGGAAGATACTGATCTGTCGCCGGCCCAACCGCCAGTGGGTGACGAACCGGTCATCGAGGTCCAGGGCGTCTACATCATCAGCGTGGCCGCCCGCATCCTTGATATGCACCCGCAGACTCTGCGAAAGTACGAGAAACTGGGGCTGATCAATCCGGGACGGACAATCGGCATGCTCCGGCTCTACTCTACGGAGGACATCAAGAAGGTCCAGCTGATTCGGTACCTGTCCGACGAGTTGGGTCTGAACCTGGCCGGGGTCCAATTCGCCCTGGCAGCCTTCGATAACATGTCCACCATCAAGCAGCGGATCGACGCCAGGCTTGAGGGTATCCCAGCAGCCCAACAAGTGGTACAAGAAGAGATGGACCTCTTGTTCAACAGCCTGAACCTGCCGGTCGATCGGTAGCCACGGCTTTCGTAACCCTTACCCAATCAGACTTACCAATCGGAATTACCAATCGGACTTAAAGGAATGCCTTAATGGCGACAGGATCTAACGAATCAGAAGGCCAGCCCGAGGAAGAAACTGAAGGCCAGCCCGAGAATTCCAGCGAACCGACCGGGCTGGAACAAGAACTGGAAGAGCTCCTGGCAAACGCCGGGGTTGACCTGGATAGCCTGCCTTTGGAAGAACAGGTCAGCACGCTTAAGTCCAGTCTCGACCTGGCACAGAAGGAAGCCGCCGGCAACCTGGACACCGCCCAGCGGGCCCAGGCTGAGATGGTCAACTTCAAGCGCCGGACGGACGAGGAACGCATCAACCATGCGAAGTACTCCAACGGCCGGTTGATCGGGAACATTTTACCGGTCCTCGAGGAATTAGAACTGGCCATCACTCACACCGAGGCCAACAACGAAAGGCAGGAAAGCTCTAACGAGTCTCTGCTCGAGGGGATCAAGCTGATTCAGCGTAAGCTGACCGGCGTGCTAGAATCCGAGGGCATCGCGGCCATCGAAGCCATAGGGCTGATGTTCAACCCGCTGGAACACGAAGCCGTTGGCACCGAAGAGACAACCGAAGTTGAGTCTGGCTACATCACAGAGATAATCCGGCCGGGATTCCGGCTGCATGACCGGGTCATCCGCCCCGCCCAAGTAATGGTGGCGATGGCCCCCAAAGATAAATAAAAGAACCGAACCAGCAATCATTTTTCGGCATCTATTCATAGTATCTATACAGTCACCAGCGTGTGAGAAGTTAGGAGAAACCAAATGGCTAAAGTCCTGGGAATCGACCTCGGAACAACCAACTCGGTCGCGGCGATCATCGAAGCCGGCGAACCCGTGGTCGTGGAGAACGCAGAAGGTGGGCGCATCACCCCGTCCGTCGTGGCTCTGAACACCAAAACCGGAGAACGTTATGTCGGCCAGGTTGCCAAGCGCCAGGCCGTAACCAACCCCGAGAACACCCTCTTCTCTGTGAAGCGGCTCATGGGACGGCAGTTCAAAGACCCGGAGATTCAGAACGCCATGTCCAAGCTGCCCTACAAGATCGTGGCCGGCCCGACTGGCGACGCCATGGTCCAGTTGGGCGACGAAGCCCACGCACCGCCCCAGATATCTTCTTTCGTTTTGCAGAAGATCAAACAGGACGCCGAAGCCAAATTGGGCGAGAAGATCACCCAGGCCGTGATCACCGTACCCGCTTACTTCAATGACGCTCAGCGCCAGGCAACCAAGGACGCCGGCACGATTGCCGGTCTGGAAGTGCTGCGCATCATAAACGAGCCCACAGCCTCTTCTCTGGCCTACGGGCTGGACAAGACCAAGGAAGATGCCACGATTGCGGTATTCGACCTGGGTGGCGGCACCTTCGACATCACCATCCTCCAGATGGGTGACGGCGTGTTCGAAGTAAAATCGACCAACGGCGATACGTTCTTGGGCGGCGACGACTTCGACCAGCTGATCCTCGAGTGGATGATCGACGACTTCAAACAGGAGACCGGCATTGACTTGGCCGCTGACCGTATGGCCCTACAGCGCCTGCGCGACGCTGCGGAACGAGCCAAGGTAGAGCTGTCAACCGTGCTTGAGACTGAGGTCAATCTGCCGTTCATCACGGCGGACGCCAGCGGCCCACAACACATGGTCAAGACGCTGAGCCGCGCTAAGCTGGAACAATTAGTCTCTGGCCTGGTTGACCGCACTGAGGGCCCCTGTCAGCAGGCGTTGACTGACTCTGGTCTGGCCACCAGCGCCATCGACGAAGTGATCATGGTCGGCGGCATGAGCCGAATGCCGGCCGTGCAAGAAAAGGTCAAGCAGGTCTTCGGCAAAGAGCCAAACCGGAACGTGAACCCGGACGAAGCCGTAGCCATGGGCGCCGCCATCCAGGCTGGCGTGCTGGCTGGTGAGGTGGACGACATAGTCCTACTGGACGTCACACCGTTGACACTGGGCCTGGAGACTCTGGGCAGTGTGATGACCACGCTCATCTCCCGGAACACGACTATTCCGACCAAGAAGAACGAAAACTTCACCACGGCTGCTGAGAACCAGACCACCGTGGACATCCACGTCCTCCAGGGCGAACGCTCCATGGCATCGGATAACAAGTCCATCGGGCGGTTCATGCTCGACGGTCTGCTGCCCGCGCCCCGGGGCATACCGCAGATCGAGGTCACCTTCGACATCGACGCCAACGGTATCCTGAGCGTATCGGCCCAGGATAAGGGAACTGGCAAAGAACAGAAGATCGTCATCCAATCAGGTTCCGGCCTGGAAAAAGATGACATCGAGCGCATGGTCAACGAGGCTGCGGAGAACGAGGAAGCAGACAAGGTCCGCCGTGCCGAGGTTGAGACCCGAAACCAGGCCGACTCCCTGGTGTTCAGCAGCGAGAAACTGTTGGTGGACAACGCGGAGAAGGTGCCTGAGGAACTCAAGACAGAGGTCCAGGAGAAGATCGACGCACTGAAGGCAGCCATCGCCAGCAACAACGTCGCGGAGATGCAAACCGCCACGACTGAGCTAAACAGCGCCTTGCAACGCCTGGGCGAAGTGGTGTATAGCCAGAGTGCGACCACTGAAGACGGCGGCCAAGGCCCCGATGATGGGGCTGGAACCGATGGCTCCTCGGATGGTTCTTCCGAAGATTCGTCGGACGACGAGGGCACTGTCGAAGGCGAATTTAGAGAGGTCTAGAACTGCGGTTTGACCGTAGTATCTGACGTGGTTGAGAATCTAAGTAATAAACAGGTTGGAATTTCGGCTGAAACCCGCCTGAATATACAGCGAACATAACAAAGCGGCATCTATATTATGGTCTTTAAGGAAACCAGTCTGCTATAATCAAAGCGAAGGCTCGGACTCCTTAAATTACTGGATAGACACCCCGATTTGACCTGTCTTTGGTAAACCAAAGGCAAAGGCCGATGGAGGTAGCATGAGCGGACAAGAACAAGCAGACCCAGAGGTCTTAGGCAACGACAATACCGAAGAGGTAATGCCGGCATTGGACTCTGAAATGGACCCACCCGTCGCTGACAACGATTGGCGATTGGCGGGTATCGACAAGGACCTGACGCCACTTCAGTATCATTATTTGAGCCTGTTGCAGCGCTTGGTTGCCCTGAAGAACACCTATCAGACCGACGCCGACTACGAGGCGTGGATGATGGGCGCTCTGAATAAGTCGGTCTACTCAACGTTGCGCGACTGTATGGAAGCCAATGTGGGTGAAGAGGCCAAAGAGATGCTCAACCGTGAGCAGCACGTAAGCTAGCTCACGTAGATTCGGATTTCTAAAAGAGAGCGGTGGCTATAGCCACCGCTCTCTTTTTTTCGCTAACGAGTTGCTGCCAAAGACACCCGTGCATCGGCCACCCTGAGCAAAGCGAAGGAACCGCCAAACTTGGCTGGCCGACGACTGTTACTGCGCTCTCGTTGGGAGTCAGGGAATCACTTGATAGACCCTTCTGATACCCTACGCGGCTGCGGCAGGCTCAGAATGAGCGGCTTGATCGCGAGTTTCGGCGCAGTCGTGCCCCCTGACTACCCGCCCAAACCGTGAAACGGGAATATCTGCTGGCGTATCTCCGCAATCGTGTCCTCCAGATACCTTCTGACGTCCACTTTGACGTCGGGCGGGACCTCCGGTTTCAGTTCGTCCCGTAGCCGGCCGGCCCCATGCTCACGCACGAACTCAGGGGGCAACTGGTCCGGCCAGTCAGCTCCCAGCATCACCCCGTAGGCCAGGGTCCACGCCCTCGCCACCGCGTTTACGTCGTAGCCCCCTCCTCCCAACGCCAACCACGGCAGGCCCAACCCGGCCAACTGCCGCACCGCCTCTATGTATCCCTCCGTAGTCACCTGCAGGTGAGTCAGAGGGTCGCTGTGGTAGCTGTCGATGCCCAGTTGGGTCACCAGCACATCCGGCGCAAAGGCCCGGATCAGCGGCGGCACCACCCGGCTAAAGGCGTCGATATAGTCGTCATCGCTGGTGTAGGGGTAGAGCGGCAGATTGACCGAATAGCCCCGGCCAGCCCCTTCGCCCAATTCAGAAACCGAGCCTGTTCCTGGGAACAACCACTGGCCAGACTCGTGGACCGATATCGTCAGGACCCGGTCATCGGCGTAGAAAGCCTCTTGGACGCCGTCACCGTGGTGGGCGTCGATATCCACGTAGGCGATCCGTTTACCTTGGTTCAAGAAGTAATGGATCGCCAGGGCTGGGTCGTTGAACACGCAAAACCCAGAGGCATGGCCGGCCGCGGCATGGTGCAGACCGCCGGAGATGTTGAACGCCGCCGAAACCTCGCCGCTGGCTACCATCTCGGCCGCAAGCAACGAGCCGCCGGTGCTGAGAGCTGCCGCCTCAAACATCTTGGGATAGACCGGGTTGTCGCCCTGCCCGCTGAACCCGAACCGCGCGCCATCTATACCACCAGGTGCGCCGGAGCCCAGCGCTTTGACAGCAGCCACGTATTCCGCAGTGTGCAGCCAGGCCAACTCCGCTTCGGTGGCCGACCTGGGATCGAGCAGGACCGCGTCAGGATGATCGAACGCTCCGTACTCCTGGAGCAATTGGTAGGTATAGCGCAGCCGTACCGGCCGCATCGGATGGTCCGAACGCAGCTCGTGGCGGGAGAGCGAGTCCTCGTAGATGAAAGCAGCGCGGGGCATATCTTTACCGCCTGGTTTGGTTGGTAGGCCAACTCGAATGGTTGTGCTGCCGCCTGAATCGGCTGATTGGCCAACCCGAATACTATAGTAAATGGAGTCTATTAAAGCTGGCTATTCGGGTCAAGGCAGACGTGAACCAGGCCGAAATCAATCAAAATCCGCATCCGGCCTCGCAGGGTGATTAATGCTCTGCCGGGTACCATGACAAGATGGGGTAGTTGTTCGCTGCCCTTGGTTGCGCATCCCCGGTGAAAAGCGTCACGCCGGGACCCTGATCGGCCGCAACCTGTGATTTAGGAGCAATTATCATGGTCAACGGAAACGGAATAGACGAGGGCTTCATAGAGCGCCTCAGACAAGCTGAATCTGCGGAAAGAGAGGTGGACCGCCTGCAGTCGCTGGCTGCGGAGGCCCCTCAGCTACGCCTACAAAAGGCCAAAGTCCAGAAAGAAGAAAAACGCCAACGGGCCAAACAAGAGTCCCTGTCTAAAGCCAAGATTATGGCCCAATCGGCATCGGACAAACAGAACCGCGTCCCCGACCTTCTGGGACAAGCGGCCCGCGCCGTGATCGAGCTATACACTCTGCTGAAAGACATCGACAGCCAACGCTGCCAGGCCATGGAGGAATTGTCCGTCGCCGACCGTGTCGATTATGACATCGAGTTGGAAGAGGGAGAGGAACACGAACGGTCTCTGGACCGGGATACCCGTGGCCTCGCATATGCTTTGGCAGCGCGCCACGGCGACACCCGGATCAAACAGCTGCTGGACGAATTAGACCCAGAGTTCGCCATGCTCCGGGGCTGCAACCTGGACGAACCCCTCTACCGCGACGTGGCCAACTTCGTCTTGCGGCATGCCGTGCCCAAAGAAGCCCCGCCGTCCCAGGTTATAACCCAGGTAGCCCCTGCCGCGACAGCGCCCAGCAACCCGGTGCCGCCGTTCCCGCCGCAACCGACCTATGAGAACCCTCCCAAAGTGTCGGAAGAACCCAGCATCTGATCCAGCGGCCGACCCCAACCGGCAAACCCTGCTATCCAGAACCCTGTAAACCGGAACCCGGTGCTATCCACGGGAGATATTGATATGGCTTCTTTAGACCAGTACGCCGATAAATACCCCAGCATCCGCATGGAACGCCGCAACGGCATCCTGCAGATGACTTTCCACACTGACGGCGGTCCGCTGCAATGGGGCGGCAGCCCTCACGAAGAATTCTCCCGGGTGTTTGTCGACGTGGGCAGTGATCCGGAAAACCGGATCGTGATCATGACCGGCACCGGAGATTCCTTCACCGGCCCCCAAGGTACCGCGGCCAAAACCCCTAAACGATCTCCAAGGGAATGGGACCAGACCTATTGGGAAGGCAAGCGCATCCTAACAAGCCTCATGGACATTGAGGTACCGATGATCAGCGCCATCAACGGGCCGGCGCTGCGTCACTCTGAGATTCCGCTACTCTGCGACATAGTTCTCGCCTCAGACACCGCCGCGTTTCAGGACTCGGGCCACTTCATGAGCGGTCTCGTCCCCGGCGACGGCATGCACATCGTCTATCCACTGCTGCTGGGCGCGAACCGGGGCCGCTATTTCCTGCTCACCGGCCAGCGGATCGAGGCTGAAGAAGCCAAAACGCTAGGCTTGGTGAACGAAGTCATGCCCCAAGCCGACCTGCTGCCCCGCGCCTGGGAGCTGGCCGAGCAGATGGCCAAGCAATCGGACCTTGTCCTGCGCTATACCCGGGTTGCCATGACCCTTGTGATCAAGCGCCAGATACACGACCTGCTGGGCTACGGACTAGCTCTGGAAGGCCTTGGCTCGGCCGACACTATGCTCAATCAGTCCTGAACGAACCCCATCCATGCCTACCCAAGCCTGGGATATTCCCCGTACCAACGCACGCCGGGGCTTGAATATCCGAAGCTAGTCTGGGAGAATGTGCCTATGCAAATCGGCGCTTTTGAACTGCACGAACCGCTACCTGAGCTTCGAGACCCCCATGTGTTCGCCATGGTGCGCCCGTGGGTGGATGTCGGTAGCGTGGGAACCCTCACGCTCAACCGTCTGGAACGGTTCATGGGTTCCAAGGAACTGGGACGCCTAACGCGCCCAGGCACCTTCTTCGACTTCACCCGCTACCGGCCCAATATGCGGCTGGTCGACGGCAAACGCGAAGTGAAGATACCCAATAGCATCATTCGCTACGCCATCACCGATGAAGGCCCCGATTACCTGTTCTTGCACCTGATGGAGCCACACTCCAACGGTGAGGACTATACAGACTCGATCCTAGAAGTAGTGAACCACTTCAATGTGAAGCGTTATTGCCGCTTGGGTGCCATGTACGACGCCGTGCCCCATACCCGCCCATTATTGGTAACCGGCAGCCTGGGCGACGTCGTCCAGAACCGGCCGGTGCCCAACTTCAAGGTCCGCCAGAGCACCTACCAGGGCCCCACCACGATTATGAACCTGCTCTCGGAAGCCATCGAGAAGGCCGACATCGAGTCCATCAACTTCATGGTCCACCTGCCCCAGTACGTGCAGTTGGAAGAGGACTACGCCGGCACCTCCCGCATGATCGAGGTCTTGTCGTCCGTCTATAGCAACATCCCCGCCGACCTCGCACCTGTGCGCCGGGGACAGCGTCAGTACCGGGAGTTGAACTCCACTCTGGACCGCAACACGGAACTTAGGACACTGATCCAGCAGATGGAAGCCTACTACGACGCCCAGTTGGACTCGGAAGAATCTTCGGTCGACAAGACCGAAGACAAACCGGCAAGCGCCACCCAATTGTCGCCTGAGATCGAGCAATTCCTCAGCGAACTGGGCGGACGCTTGGATGCAGACCCCGACGAATAGCGGCGCAGGCGCGATTCCCTTCAGTTTTCCCTCGCCCTGCACCTGATTCGCCCCTACTGACTCATCCGAGTACTGTCTTGCTATAATTGGCCGTCTATCTCAGTCCAAGCAGGTGATTTCTTATCGTCTGTCTATCTCACTCTAAGCAGGTGGTCTCTTATCGTCTGTCTATCTCACTCTAAGCAGGTGGTCTTTTAATGGAACTAAAGGTCTTTGTTCAAGGCTGTTTCGAGCAGCATTACAACTCCATGATGCGGGCGGTCGATGGCCTTAGCCCCGCTGAGATGGCCTGGGTGCCCAACGACCAGTGCTCGTCCATCGCCTTCTTGGTCTGGCATTACGGCCGCACGTTAGACCGCTGGATGCACACCCGGCTGAAGGGCGACGCCCAGGTGTGGGAAGGCGGCGACTGGGCGGAACGGATGGGTCGCGCACCGGCCGTGGAAAGCGACACCGGTTACGGCTTCACCCACGAAGATTTGAAAGCTTACGAGGCCCCCGATACGGCTGCCTTGCTGGAATACGTGGCGGCAGTGCGGCAGGACGGGATCGAATTCTTTGATTCTTTGAGCGATTCAGACTTCGACAACATGGTCGTGGACAATCCCAGGGGCGGCACCATGGCCCTGGCTACTATGTGCCAGCAGTTGGTCTGGGAGTTCAACCAGCACGGCGGCCAGATCGGCTACCTGCGGGGCGAACAGAGAGGGTTGGAAGACCCCGGGTATTCGGGAGGACTATTAGAGTCGTTGGCGAAAAATGCCAAATAATCCTCTCTTGCTGATGGTCCAGATGACCTGCGCCGACGAGCACCTGGACGCCTTCAACACCTGGTACAACAGCCACCTTCCCAACCTGCTGCGCATCCCGGGGTTCACCTGGGCCCAGAGGTATATCAACCTCGAAGGGAGCAATCGAGGGAGCAACGGAGGCGCCACCAGGTTCACGGCTTTGTATGGAATAAGGGACGCTTCAGACCTGCCGTCATTGCTCGACCGCACCGGCGGCCCAGACTTTCACCCGATCGCGGCCAGCGAGTTTGCCGTCTTCGGCCAACTGAAGGGTATGACCGACCACGTGGCCAACGTCTACGAGCAGATCAGCGGCACCCCACTCAGAGAGCCCTTCCTGGAGTCCGACCGGCCTATCAGCATCGTCTCTGCCGGTGTTGACCCGGAGCATGAGGCGGAGTGGGACCGCTGGTACAACGAGTCCCATGTACCCAATCTGCTGAAGATCCCCGGCTACGTCATGGCCGGGCGCTTCCGGATGCTGGAACATCCCGCGTTGATCGGGTTTAATTCCGGCCCCAAATACCTGGCGATCTACGAGTGTGAGAGCGAAGACGTGCTGCCAACGCTCCAGCCAGGCGAGGACTTTCATCCGGATGCCCAAGCCGAACTGGACCGCTGGAGCGCCTACGGAGCGCTTCATGCCCGTGATTTCGGCTGGGGATTCTACCGTATGGTCTCAAAGCACTTTAGTTGGCCTGAGTAGCGGCTGCCGCCCTCCATCTTGCCGCCAATACCCCCCTATGCTAAACTTTTCAGGTTCTCTCAGGCGTGAAATCCGCCTAATTTAAGCGTGATCCGGTGACATGACCCAACCAGCGAATAGCAGCCACAAAGGCGTGATCTTCTCCGGCATGCGGCCCACCGGGCTGCTCCATCTGGGCAACTACATGGGGGCCCTGCAGAATTGGGTCACCTTGCAAGATGACTACAGCTGCATCTACTGCGCCGTGGATATCCACGCCCTGACCACCCTGGAATCAGGCGAAGAAGTCAAAGAGATCAAGCCCAACATCGAAGATATGGTGTTGGACTGGCTGGCGGCCGGCGTCGACCCGGACAAAAGCACCGTGTTCATTCAATCGCATGTGCCGGAAGTCATGACTTTGCACACACTCCTCAGCATGGTCACACCACTGGGCTGGCTGACCCGCGTGCCCACGTTCAAAGACAAGGTGCGACAGATGCATGAGACCGAGGAGACGGTGAATTACGGCCTCGTTGGCTATCCAGTGCTCCAGACCGCCGATATCATCCTCTACAAGGCTGACACGGTCCCTGTGGGCCAAGACCAGATACCCCACATAGAACTGTCCCGGGAGATAGTCCGGCGGTTCAACAATATGTTTGGCGAGACCTTCCCTGAGCCCCAGGTCAAGCTCACCGAAGCGCCGTTGATCCTGGGCCTGGACGGACAACACAAGATGTCCAAGACGCTGGACAACCACTTGGACCTGGCCGCCACGCCGGAAGAGACCACCAAACGAGTGCTAACGGCCTTCACTGATCCCCAGCGGATCCGCCGCGACGACGTCGGACGCCCTGAGGTCTGTAACATCTACTCGCTGCACAAGATCTTCAGCGGCGCCGATGCGGTTAAGACCGTTTACGAAGAGTGCACCACGGCCGCTCGAGGCTGTGTTGACTGCAAACGTCACATGGCCGACAGCATCAACGAATACCTCAAGGAACTCCGTGAGCGGCGCGAGGACATCAAAGCCCGCAAGGGATACGTCCAGGAGGTACTCCACGAGGGCGGCAAGCGGGCCAGGGCCATCGCCCAAGAGACCATCGCCGAGGTCTACGAGAAGATGGGGCTCGGCTAGCCGAGAGCTATCAGCGTTCAGCCCCGATTGCATCGAGGGCCTTCGGCACCGATTACGCGAGGGCCTTTGGCTTTTCTGGAATCATTTACTTAAGTTGGTGGGATTTTTATGCCTGATGATTTGCCGGTTTCTAAGAATGGGCGCGGGGTGATGGATGTTGCTCTGGAGGCCGCACGGGCCGCCGGGACGATCATCCGCGATAGGTTTAGCTCTGAACACGAGGTCCATTTCAAAGGCCGCTCCGACATCGTGACCGACGTTGATCTGGCCGCCGAGAAGACAATTCTCGACCTGCTCACCGTCGAGTTCCCAGAGTTCAGCATCCTGGCCGAAGAATCAAAGCCCGTGGACGGCGACTCGCCCTACAAATGGGTGGTTGATCCCCTGGACGGCACCCGGAACTATGCCCACGGCATCCCCCACTTCTGCACGATCATCGCCTTAGCCAAGGACGACCACATCGTGGCCGGAGTGACCTACGACCCGGTGCGCGAAGAGATGTTCACCGCCATCGAGGGCCAAGGCGCATTTCTCAACGGCACAAAGATCACAGCCTCGGAGACCACGGAACTCAACCGCAGCCTGCTCTGCTGTGACCTTGGCTACGTTGACGAGAAAGCCGGACAGGCCTTAGACCTGGTGCGGTCGCTGTGGCCTGGCATGTACAGCGTCCGGTTCATGGGCTCATCGGGCCTGGGCCTAGCCTACGCGGCAGCTGGCCGTGTCGACCTCTACTTCCACCACTCCCTGATGCCCTGGGACGTGGCTGCCGGCCTGGTCCTAGCCCAAGAAGCCGGTGCAAAGGTCGTCGACCGCCAAGGCAACGCCGGCGCCCTATTCACCCCCAGCGTCATAGTCTCCAGCCCCACTCTAGTTGAAGAATTCCTAGCAAAGACCGACGGGCACCCCTGGCGGTTGCAGAGTTAGCCAACCCGCCCTCGGCTTGCCTTAGCTCTGGCAGCCACGGAACATGGATTAAACGCCTTTGAATTCCAGAGGCAAAAAGCCATGATTCCAACATTGAACATCCGGTGGGCCGGATTTGTACTCCTGCCACTGATTCTCGCCCTTTTGGTCTCCTGTGGGGGCGGTGGTGATGAACCTGCAATTCCCGAATGGGCTGCCGATGCAGTTCCGGCTCCTACACACTTGCTCATCCGTGAACCGTTCTTTGCCGATGAACTTGCCCCCCTCGATGAGTTACTGGCAGTTGACGTAGACCCCTTTGTCTACGGCCCTGAGGCCATGGAACCTGGGCAGTACTTCCGTTACACCTTGAGTGTCTTCAAGTGCTGCGTGGTCGTCTTCCCAGTGGATGGCCCAGCGGTGTGGTCGGTGCAGCCTGATGGCATAGCCAGAATCGACGCCGAGACCGGATTCCTGGTTGTCGATGAAGCGGCGGCGCACGGGTCGCAAATGACCATCACTGCGGTGGTAGAAGGAGTGGAAAGTCCGCTCACCGCGGACGTAGCAATCTTTTCCTCGGATCAGAATCCGTTGCTTGGCCGGTGGCAAGAGGACGGCGTCGGCGGTGTCAGGGAACTGTATTTCCAATCCGACGGCCTGTACGCAGCGACTTGGCTGCTGCTTGAGTCCTATATGGACTTGTTTGGAGATTACACGGTCGACGCCGGGGCAGGGAAGATCGAGATGATCAAAGACTGGGAACGCGAGCCCACACTTGGATTCCAAGGACAGGGAGACTTCGAGATCGACGACCAGGGCCGTCTGCTGCTAACAGGTATCTGCTCAACCGAGCCAGACCCTGAGAACCCCGATTGCGTCCGCCGGTTCGTGCGCTCGAATTAGCCCTAACGCCGAGTCCCCGGACCCAGGTTCTCAAACACCACTTCCGCTGCCATCAGTTCGTCCACCTCTGCCTGGCTGAAGCCGCGTTCCAGCAGGACTTCGGCGCTGTGCTCGCCCAACATGGGCGCACGGGTGCGGATCTGGCCGGGGGTGGCTGACAGTTTCACCGGAATTCCGATGTTATGTATGGTGCCAATGTCGGGGTCTTCCAGGTCGACCAGCATCTTTCGAGCTAAAACCTGCGGGTTCTTGTAGACCTGCTCCATGTTGTAGATCGGCCCGGCCACCACCCCTGCTTCTTCCAGCATCTTGAGCCAGTTGTCGGTGGTGTCGGTCGTGAAAGTCTCTTCAAGCAGGGCGGCCAACTCGTCCTGACGGGACTTGCGGTCGCCGGGCAGCAGGAATCGCGGGTCGTCGATCAGCGCTTCCAGCCCGATGGCCCGGCACAGTTGCTCCCAGGTCGGCTGGGTGGCCGCGCCGATGTTCAGGTACCCGTCCGACGTGCGCAAAGCCTGGTAAGGGGCTGAAACACGGTGCGCCGAACCCAGAGGGCCAGGTATGTCGCCATCGGCGAAGTAGACCGATGATTCCCACACGGTATAGGCCACACCTGCTTCCATCAGCGAGGTGTCCACCTGTTGACCCTGGCCGGTCTTCAAGGCGTGGATGTAGGCGCAGAGCACGCCGTTGGCCGAAAGCAGCCCGGCCGAGAGGTCGGTGATGGGCACTCCGACCTTGGCCGGCGGCATGTCCGGGTGGCCGGTAATGCTCATCAGCCCGCTCACCCCTTGGGCCACCAAGTCGAACCCGCCCTTGGTCGCGTCCGGGCCTGTGTTGCCGAACCCGGAGACCGAGCAATAGACCAAGCTGGGCTTGATCGCAGCCAGGGTCTCGTATCCCAGCCCAAGCCGGTCCATGACCCCCGGCCGGAAGTTCTCCACAACGACATCAACATTTTCCACTAACCGCTTGAACGTGGCCTGCCCGTTCTCGTTCCGGAGGTCTAAAACCAAGCTTCGCTTGTTCCTGTTCAAGGCTAGGAAGCCGGCCGACCAGTCCTTGATGAATGGAGGGCCCATACGGCGGTTGTCGTCGCCGCCGTTGGGCTTCTCCACCTTGATAACATCGGCCCCCATGTCAGCCAGCACCATCGTGCAGAACGGCCCGGCCATGATCTGGGTTAGGTCCAGCACCACCATGCCGGACAGGGCTGCATCGGTCGTCATTGGTCCACCTTTACGCTATGTCTGCCCCCGGCTTAATCGCAGGCCGGGGACTGGAATTCTAGCGTATGGGCACTGGCGGCTCAATGACCGTCATGATGTCGGGGTTATCTTCCCCTTCAACTATGATCTGCGCGGCCTGTCCTTTTTCGGTGGCCCTGATCAACTTGTGATTGACCATCAGGTACATACCGGGGTACTTGAACGTGTATTCAACGACAGTCACGCTCCCAGCAGGGACCGCCGTGGTCTCCACGCCGTACTCCCTTGCGGAGTCCGGGTGGAACGAGCCGGTGACGTAGACCTTGTCGAAATGGCCGCCGATGATGTGGAGCCATGACTCGTCATTGGCCTGTCCGTAGTAGAACCGGACCGTGTCGCCGACTTTAACCTTGAGGGCGTTGTCGCCGGTGATCGCTCCGACTTTGCCGTTGGTCACGACGTACGACGGGTTCTCGTTGGTTACCCTTTCCTGAGAATAGGCGTGCTTCTTGGGATCGTCGGCGGAAGGCTCGGTATAGAAATCACCTTCCATCAGGTAGAACTCTTTGTCGACCGGAGGCAGTCCGCCTTTGGGCAGTACGACGATCGAGCCGTACATCCCTGAGGTCACGTGCATCGCAATGGGCGCAACTGCGCAGTGATAGACGAACGCACCTTCTTTCAACGCCTGGAACCGGAAGGTGGTCTGCTGCCCGGGGCCCACGATCGAAGCTGCCCCTCCGCCCATCGCTCCCGTGGCTGCGTGAAGGTCTATGTTGTGGGCGAATTTATTGCCTACCAGGTTTTTGAGAGTCAATTCGACCCAGTCGCCAAGGCAGACAACGATGGCCGGCCCCGGCACCGAGCCGTTGAAAGTCATGAACGGGAAAGTGATCCCCGGCGCAATTTCTTTTTCGACTTCAAGCGTCTCTAGGGTTACGCGAACGTTCCTGGGCTCGCCGTTGCAATCCGGTGTTTCCGGCAAGGCAGGAGCGGGTACCAGGTTCAAGTCCACATTCTGGGGGTTTACCTCGTCAAATGACCGAGGCTCATAAGCCGGTGTGATAACGTCCTTCTCAGGCGCCGTTGCTGTAGTCGAACTTGAGTCGGAGTCCGATCCACAAGCCATGGCAAATATCAGCAAGAGACCGGCCAAAAATATCATTACTCGTGCCTTGGTTATCATTACGCTTACTCCCTTATCCATACTAAATTCTTTCGCTACTATGACGCTCACAACCTTGAGCTGATTATGAATTGCGTTTCAATCAGCGGTTAATCCCCGGCGAATCCATTGATTGTGAAAAGCATCTCAATTGATTGTAGGGTGCCGCCCTCCCAGGCGGTACTGCCATCCAGCCATTAAAAGGGGGCCACTTGGTCAAACCTGCAGATAAAGCCAAAGTTAGGGTCAAACAGGATGCGGACTACATCTTCCATGAACTGACCCGCAGCATCTGTCCCGAGTGCAAGACTGTGATCGACGCCCAGATACTCATCAAAGACAACAAGGTTTTGATGCGCAAGCGGTGCCCGGAACACGGCTGGTTCACCGGCATCATCAGCTCCGACGCCCAGATGTATGTGGACTCGGTGAAGTTCAACAAGCCCGGCACCTTGCCATTGGAAACGAGCACCGAAGTCAAAGATGGCTGTCCGCTGGACTGCGGCCTATGCCCCGAGCACAAACAACACATGTGCCTAGCTCTGATCGAGGTAAACACAGCCTGCAACCTGAACTGCCCCATCTGCTTCGCCAACGCCGGGATGGGCTACAGCCTGACGATGGAGCAGGTGGAATTCATGCTGGACCGGTTCGTGGAGACCGAAGGAGACCCGGAGGTCATCCAATTCAGCGGCGGTGAGCCGACCATTCACCCCGACCTGATGGACATGATCCAGGCCGCCAAGGACCGGGGTATCCGCCAGGTGATGGTCAACACCAACGGTGTGCGCATAGCCCGCGACGACAAATTCCTGGACGAACTCGCCAAGCAGAACCCGGTGATCTATTTCCAGTTCGACGGTCTGCGCCCAGAGACATATGTCACCATCAGGGGCGAAGACCTCCTGGACCTGAAACTAAAGGCCCTAGACCGCCTGGCCGAAAAGGGCATGGACGCCGTATTGGTGGCCGCCATCGAGCGCGGCGTCAATACTGACGAAGTTGGCGCGATCCTGAAATTCGGACTGGACCACCCAGCGGTACGGGGCGTGGTCTTTCAGCCTGTCACTCACGTCGGGCGTCACATCGACTTCGACCCAATGGAACGAGTGACCATCCCCGACGTCATCCACGGCATCGTCGACCAGAGCGATGGCCGGTTCATCATGGAAGACTTCGTGCCGGTGCCCTGCTGCTTCCCCACCTGTCAGGTGAACTCGTACGTTTTCGTGGATGGCGACAAGACCGTGCCGCTACCCAAGATGCTGGACATCGACCAGTACTTGGACTACATCACCAACCGCGCCCTACCCAAGCCAACTAATTCCAAGGACGTCCAGGCTGCTTTGGAGAAGCTCTGGTCCGCCTCAGCCGTGCCTGGCACGGAGGATACCGCCAGCCAGTTCGAATGCGCCTGCGGGCCGGGATTGGAGCTTGGCTATGAGCTATCACATCTAAAGGACCACATCTTCCAGATAGCCATCAAGGACTTCCTGGACCCCTGGACCTTCAACGTGAAGCAGGTGATGAAATGCTGCGTGGGCATACTGGTTCCGGATGGCCGGATCATACCGTTCTGCGCCTATAATTCGGTCGGCTACCGGGAAGAGATCCGGGACCAACTGGCCGGGGAGCAAAAGCTGGAAAACGCCCGGAAGAAGATTGCGCTGGCCGAGCAGATCAACAGCGCGGCGCCCCAGTCCGCAGACGACTAGGAGAGAACGTGGGTTTGCAGAGCGAAGCGGAAGCAAAGGCCTGTTGCGCCGACCTTTACCAGTCGGACATGGCCAAGCTGATCATGGGCGATACCCTCCACCCCGGAGGGCTGGGTCTGACCAACCGGCTAGGCCGGCTCATGGGGCTGCGGCCGGGCGATCTGGTGGCGGACCTGGCCAGCGCCTGTGGAGAGAGCGCCCAAGCTCTGGGCCGGGTGTTCCGCTGCAGCGTGCTGGGGGTAGAGTTTGGCGCGGAGGCCGTGCGTCACGCCCACGACACCACTCCGGAAAAAAGCCGTGCCCGCTTCGTCCGGGGAGACGCTGAGAACCTGCCCCTGCGTACTGGGGCCTTCGACGCCGTGGTCTGCGAATGCTCCATGAGCCTATTCATCAACAAAGGTCTGGCGGTGACCGAGACCGCCCGGTTACTCAAGCCTGGCGGCAGGTTCGGCCTGAGCGACGTTACCATTGAGCCGGGAGTCCTGCCGGAAGAACTGGAGGGCGACTTGGGCCAGGTACTCTGCATGACCAACGCCCTCACAACCGACGGTTATGTCGACCTACTGGAAAGGGGCGGGTTCACTGTCACCGAAAGCCTCGACGCCTCCGCAGAGATCATCAAGATACTGGATGAAGTTCAGGGCAAGCTGGCGGCGTTTCTGGCCTTTCAGCGCATGACCGGCTCCTCCGAATCGGGAGGGCAACTGGAGCGGTCGCCAGAGCTGATTGCCATGGTCAGGGAGATGGTCAAGTCAGGCGATCTGGGCTACTGGTTGTTCGTCGGAGAAAAGCGCGACTAAGGGGATACCCGGTATCTTCTTCACGATTTCCCGGTCGCTTTCCGACCTATCCCCAACATACCAGGTGGTATATGATTGATTCAGGGAACTGGTGAATTCTTCCTGAATCTTCGGTAGACGATCACCACGTTCTTCTTCAAAAACACCGCTTCAAAAAACACCGCTTACCTCAAGCAAACGACCCTGCAACAAAGGCCATGATTGATCCATGACTGATCTATGATTGAAGGCCTGCAAATAATCCCGTCCACGATTCTGGCCATCGCCGCCGGATACCTGTTGGGCGCCATTCCCTTCGCCCACATCGCTTCTCGGCTCCGTGGGATAGACGTGTTTGCCACCGGCAGCACCCTGGCAGGGACCGCCAACGTGTTCTTCAACGTGGGTCACCGCACCGGGGCATTGGTCTTCGTAGGAGATGTTGCCAAGGGCGCTGTGGCCGTCTTCGCCGCCTGGGTGCTGGAGGTTCCTCCGGCCGTGATCTTAGTGGCTGGCGGGGCCGCGGTGGTCGGTCATTGGAAGTCGGTGTTCACCCGGTTCAAGGGTGGCGACGGCATGGCCCCGTTGATGGGTGTCTCCCTGGCTTTGATGCCTGCTCTGGCCGTGCTTGGAGTAGCCGCTGGATTGGCAACTATCGTAATAATGCGACGTTCGTCGCTCCGGTCAACCTGGGGAATCTCAGTCTGTTTCATGGTGATGCTGGCCATCAGCCAGTACTACCAGATAGAGCGTGACCTAGTCACTGGGCTGGTCATTCTGGCCTCAATGGTCCTGCTGAGGAGCATGTTCACCCGCCGCCGAAGGCTGTCCGTGGCTTCCCATCCGGTCTACCGCGACAATGGCGACGATGATGGGCTGGAAGAAAGTGGCACGATTGAAGGCGACCCTGAAGCCGACCTGGGACATGCCGCTTCCGGACCACGCTAGATCCCCCGTATAAACCCCGGTTTAAGACCCGCTGTCCTGCTCGTCGGCCCCAGCGTCCGGCCCTCGGTCCTGGCGCAGTTCACGCATCTCCAAGGCCCAACTCAAGTGCTCGTCTTTGGCGGCGTCATCGGCCCACTGCGGCGCGATCTGAAGCACCCGGTCCAAGTGCGTCAGAGACGACTCAACATCTCCATTCCGTGAGTAGAGCCGGGCTGCGTTATAGTGGGCAGACGCCAACCCGGGATCGACGTTGAGCGAGATGTTATAGGCGTTCAACGCTCCACCGATGTCCCCAAGCACTTCCAACACCGCACCCCGGTTGCTATGGGCCTCAGCAAAGTCAGGGCGCAACACCAGCGCGGCGTCAAAGTCGTCGATGGCATTTTCATAATCACGTAATGCGTCGTAGGTCAGGCCACGGTTGTTGAGCGCCTCCGCATCGCCGGGGGTGAGCTGGATAACGTCGCTGTAATCGACCAGCGCCTCTTGCAGATCGCCCAGGTAATAATTGGTCCGGGCCCGGTTGAACAGCGCCAGGGAGTTCTCCGGATTGAGTTCGATCGCCCGCGTATAGGAGGTGATCGCCTCAGCATGCATCCCCAACTCGTCCAGCGACGCACCCCGGTTGAGGTGAGAGTTGGATATATCCGGCTGGATCTCGTTCACCCGGTCGAACTGGTCAATCGCTTCCTGATGACGCCCTGTCTGGGCCAGCAGTATGCCCTGGTTGTAAATGGCATGTGTGAATGTGGGGTTCAACTCGATGGCACGGCCGTAATCGGCCAGGGCCATCTCCATCTCTCCAAGGTCGTCGTTGCCGTTACCCCGTTGATAGAAAGCCTCAGCCAGGAGGGGATGCTGGACCAACACGTCGGTGAACTCCCGCACTGCGTCCACTGGGCTTCTCAGCCGGAGATACGCCAGCCCCAGGTTGAAACGGGCGTCGGCATTGGAGGGCTGATCATCCAGGATCGACCGGTAGGCGGTCGATGCCTCATCGTGATGGCCAATGGCATAGCAGCCGTTACCGTACACCAGCAGGTCTGCGGCTGAAGCCGGACGGTCGGCCGATGCTTCCACAGCAGCCACGGCCTCTTCCAACATAGTTCGGACGTCCTCGCTCAGCCGGGAACCTCTTGGCCGGGGGGTGATCCGGCCGATACCGGTGGCATGCCGCTCCAATAGAGTGGCTAGGTCTGCCAGGCCGTCGTGGGCGTGTTCCATCCCGTCTTGGGCATGATCCATGGGAGTAAGAAACCTTCCTGAGTCTTAGTCGATCAGGCCACTGGTGTGACCTTAGGGGTGTGCTATACAGCATATCACCCCACATATCATTCTTCCGTTCGGGTACTAAAGAACTGCGGCCATTTCCACTGCTGCTCGTTGAAGAATCGGCAGGCCACCCGTACAATTACCGTTGTATACAGGTTATGTCGGGTGCATCCCGGCTACTGGCTTAATCAAGGCATGATTCAGGAGTCAAAAGTGGCCCAAACAACCACGGTTATCTATACCCACCCCGATTGCGCCTTTTCCCAAGCTGCCAAGATGGACTACCGCAAGCGAAAGGTGGAGTACACAGAGATCAACCTATCCAAACAGACCGACCAGATACCCGCACTGTTGGAGTTGACGGACGGCGAGCGAGTGACACCCGTCATCGTGGAAGACGGAGTCGTGACCATCGGATTCAAGGGCGGCACTTGAGACTTCTAACCGGGCCAGTTGGCCTCATATTTTAGAACAATCACCGGATTTGCAGAAAGTCGAACATTTGTACTGACACTTTCTTATTGTTGGGTTGTGGAACGCGATGTTAGGATGCGCCATCGGCAAGAGCTGAGACGACACTTGCTGCCCGGCATAAGAGTCCTGGCGTTAGATTAAGGATGGGTGAGGATGACGAGTAAAGATACCAGTAAAGATAAGTTAGACAAAAACCGCTTGGAGTCCCTGGAGACTGCACTGGGGCAGATCGAGAAGGACCATGGCAAGGGCGCAGTCATGCGTCTTGGCGAGATCGGGGATTCTCTGGCCACGGAGCACATCCCCACGGGATCACTGGCGCTGGATATCGCGCTTGGGATCGGCGGGATACCACGGGGCCGAGTCACTGAGATCTTCGGTGCCGAGTCAGCGGGTAAGTCGACCTTGGCCATCCACATCATGGCTGAAACCCAGAAGCTGGGCGGGATCGCGGCCTACATCGACGTTGAGCACGCCCTCGACCCCAATTACGCCGGCAACTGCGGCCTCGTGCTGGACGACCTTCTCATCGCTCAGCCGGACAGCGCCGAGCAAGCACTGGACATCACCGAGCAGCTGGTCCGCAGCGGAGCGGTGGACGCGGTGATCTTGGACAGCGTGGCGGCCCTGGTGCCCCAGGCTGAGATCGAAGGCGATATGGGCGACACCCACGTCGGCCTGCAAGCCAGGATCATGTCCCAGGCCCTTCGAAAGCTGACCAGCTCTATCCACCGGTCAAAGACAGCCGTCATATTCATCAACCAACTCCGCGAAAAGATCGGAGTCACCTACGGTAGCCCTGAGGTCACTCCCGGTGGGCGGGCCTTGAAATTCTACAGTTCAGTGCGCATCGACCTACGCCGTGTGGAATCCATCAAACAGGGCGCCGAGATCATCGGCAACCGGGTCCGCGCCCGTGTCGTCAAGAACAAGGTCGCCGCGCCCTTCCGGGTTGCCGAGTTCGACATCATGTTCAACCAGGGAATCAGTAAGGTCGGTGACATCCTGGAGATTGGCGTGGAGCAGGGCATCGTAAAGAAGTCCGGCGCCTTCTACTCCTACGGCGAGACCAAGTTGGGTCAGGGCCGGGAAAACTCCAAGGAATTCCTGATCCAGCACCCAGAGATCGCCGCTTCCGTTGAGAGCCGGCTCCGCAGTTCGAGTGATGAGGAAGAGACGCCCGTACCGGTAGCTCCGGGCGAGGCTGCAGCCAATGGCGCTGCGCCACAATCCGGAAACTCCGTCGCGGACATTCTCTCCGGGGCCGCCAACCTGGAACTGGATGAGGAAGAAGAAGAATAGGTCCGTTTAACAGGTAAGCCTGAAGCGCTACTATAAAAACCATGAACCGGCCGCGTTGGAGAAAATGGTCCTGCCATTCCAACCGGCCGTTTTTGTTAGCCCAAGTCCACTCGGAGTGCTGAAAATGCCAAAGCCTCAAGATTCGGCTGAAGAACTCGAGCCCTCCTACCTCAAGGCTAAAAACGCCGCTCTGCGCCTGCTGTCATACCGGCCTCGGTCGGAGAAAGAGGTCCAACGCCGTCTGCACGGGCGCTTCTCCGAGGACGCGATAGAGCGGACGATGTCGGACCTGCGCCGTCAGGGGCTGGTGGATGATGAGGCCTTCGCCAAAGAATGGCGGCGGCAGCGGGAGAAGTTCCGGCCCAGGGGACCGGCAGTGATCAGACAGGAACTGCAGAAACTTGGCGTGGACCGAGAGGTTATTCGAGAAGCGCTTTCAGATTTTGATTCCTCGGCCAACGCCTATCAGGCCGGTTCTAAATACGCTCGGAAATTATCCGTCGACGACGCCAACGTCTTCAGGAGGAAATTGGGCGCGTTCTTGCACCGAAGAGGCTTCGAAGGGGACGTACTTGGCCAGACAGTGGAGCGTATTTGGCGGGAGTCATTTGACCTTTTGGACGGCAGTGTAGATGGAGAAGGCCAATACGATTAGGCCGAAGAAGCCGGACGAAACGGGGCTGGACGGCAAGCTGATGATGTAAGCCCCGATCACTGCGCCCGCCGCGATGTAGGCCAAGCCTCTACTACGCTTGGCGTTGACCGACCGGCTGATCAGTTCACCCGAGGCATAGCCAATGGCGATTGCGGGTACCGAAGACAGAATACCGAAGCTGCCGAATATCCAGTTGAAGATGATCCAGAGAATCCCGCCGCCGATGGCCACAGCGACGCCGGTCCCGACTGCCTTGGCATAGTAAGTCGGCTGGACGTCATAGGTGGGCATCTTCGTGGCCATGCCGCATTCGGGGCAACGGATGCCGACAGAGGCCTGCACCAAACATTGGGTGCAGATGCTACGGCCGCATTGACCGCACGACAACCCAGTCTCAACTTGGGGATGCCAATTGCAGTACCCGGTCTGGGCCTCTTCTTGTTCGGCGCCGGTCGGTTGTTCCATTAATCCAAAATCCGTAGACCCAAAATCCGTAGATCCAAAAATCCGGCGATTCAAAATCCCGTTCGTCTTGCCTAAATCTGGTCTTTCCTAGACGTTAGATTCAGGAAGTGCCTTCCGGGATGCGCCGGACCCATCCGGTGCGGTCTGATACGTCCCGGTCCCGGACCAGCCGGTTGAAGAGCACCCTCTTACGGGAAACATCTTCCGGGAACGGTGTCCAGTTGGCTGATAGACGTTTCAAGACCACGATACCAAGAAGCCCCAGGGTATACCAGACCATGTTCAAAGCGTCATGGATCAGATACGCCCACAAGGGCGAAAGTGTCAGAGAGACCAGCACCCATAGCCCCGAACTCTTGGTGAGCTTCCAACCGCCGATGGATATAACGGCGCAGGCTACGGCCAGCAGAGGAGACAGGGCCAGCAATGTTCCGCCGGTCACCGCGACCCCCCGGCCGCCTTGCAGTTTCAAGAATATGGACCAATTATTGCCGGCAATTGCTAAGAGTCCAGGGCCGATCAAGTAGGCTGAAGAGCGGTCGATGTCCAATACATATACCGCCGTCAGCACCGGCAAGGCGCCCTTAACGAACACTTCAACGGCCGCCACCGGATAGACCCACTTCTTGCCAACATGCTCGTATAGGTTGGCGCTGCCCACATTGCCGCTGCCATAGCCGCGTATGTCCACTCCCCGCACCAGCCGGCCAATGATATAGGCCGTTGGGATGGAGCCCAGCAGGAAAGAGCCTATGTAAAGCGCGATGATGTCCATCGTCAGGGGCTTCTCTTACAATTCATCGTTAACGATTTACCGGCTATTTACCGTATTTCGCCCGCGATTTAGCGGCCGCATCTTCCAACAACCCGATGGTCTCTTCCGGCGGGCCGAGTGTGCCGGGCAATGGCTCTCCGGAGTTGCCCAGGCCGTGGTAGTCGCTGCCGCCGCACGGAATCAGGTCGTACTCTCTAGCCAGCCTGGCCAGATGCCGCACAGTGTCATCGTCATATTGTGCGTAATAGACCTCTATCCCGACCAATCCCACTTTCTTCAACTCGGCGATGCCGCCTTCCATGTCGTTCATGAAGGTCGGATGGGCCAACACAGGCACACCACCAACCTTCTGAATAAACTCAACGCTCTCGATGGGGTTCATCTTGGGGCGGTCGTAGTAGGCCAGGCCGTCGTTGCCAAGATACTCTTCAAAGGCTTCTTTGGGCTCCTTGAAATAGCCCGCCTCAACCATTGCCAGGGCTATGTGAGGCCGTCCAACCGTGCCGTCACCGGCAAAGTGCTGCACCCGCTCCCATTCGACCGGCTTGCCTAGAGCGACCAATTTCTCGACCATCACCTGTGCCCGGCCGACACGGCCCCTGCGGAGCTCGGTCAGGTGCGCCTGGAATTCTTCGTCATGGTAGTCCAGGAAATAGCCCAGGACGTGTACCTCGTTTCCCGGCAGATCAGCGCTCATTTCGATGCCTGGAATGATCCTCAAGTCTGGAAATTCTTTGGCGGCCTCATAGGCCTCGGCAAGACCTTCCGTGCTGTCGTGGTCTGTGACGGAAATGGTCTTGAGTCCCTGCTTGATGACCAGTTGAATCAACTCCGTGGGAGTGAGACGGCCGTCCGAAGCCAGGGTATGCAGGTGCAGGTCAATAGTCGCGGGCAATCTAGTTCACAGTCCTATCTATACGTTCTATCAGAGACGCTTGGCCGGTCTTTTCATCGACATCTACCAGCACGGAATTCAGAGTACACGGCCCGTCTGCCACTGACAGCCGGTTGGGCATTGACGTCAAGAAGCGCTCCAGTACAGCGTCTTTATCTGAGCCTATCACAGAGTTCGTTGGGCCGGTCATGCCGACATCTGTCAGATAAGCAGTGCTTTGGGGCAGTATCTTCGCGTCCACTGTGCCCACGTGTGTATGTGTCCCGAACACGCCACTAACCCGGCCGTCCAGGTACCAACCCAGAGCTTGTTTTTCCGAAGTCGCCTCAGCGTGGAAGTCCACGATGATAACGTTGCTCTCTCCTTCTTCTTTCAGTTGCTTAAGCAGGGCGTCGGCGGTCCTGAATGGGCAGTCCAACGACGCCATGAACACCCGGCCCATCAGGTTGATTACAGTCACTCCGCTTTTATTGATATATCCCTTTCCGGGCGCGTCGGGGTAGTTGGCTGGGCGGATCAAGGGCAGTCCCTCGTCCATGAGGGGAATGATTTCTTTCTTGTCCCATATGTGGTTGCCGGAAGTCAGCACGTCCACACCGTTCTCCAGGAGTTCTGCAGCCGTGTCGGCCGTGATGCCGTACCCGCCGGCGGTGTTCTCGCCGTTGCAGATCACAAAATCGATGGATTTCTCGCGTTTGATATCGGGAAGCAGTGCCCGCACCGCGTCACGGCCGGGTTTCCCGATCACGTCGCCTATCATCAGTATGCGCAAGTGCCATGCTCCTTGGTCTAGATGCGTCCGTCCCGTTCCCCGAAATCGAAAACGGGGATTGAAAAAGGGACCCAGCAGACGGTCTTTCCCGCTTCTGGGTCCCTTTTATCGCTTGCCGGTTAGTTGCTATTTATTTGGCGTATTCTACGTTGCGGGTCTCCCGGATCACGGTCACTTTGATCTGGCCGGGGAAGACTAGGTCTTCCTCCACCTTCTTGGCGATGTTCCGGGCCAGCGTGGCGGCTTCGATGTCATTCAGGTCGTCTGGCTTAACCATGACCCGGACCTCACGGCCCGCCTGGATGGCGAAGACACGTTCAACACCGCTGAAGCTGGCGGCGACCTCTTCAAGTTCCTTGAGCCGTTTTACGTACAACTCCAGAGACTCTCTGCGGGCGCCGGGTCTGGATGCGCTGATGGCGTCGGCAGTGGCAACCAGGAACGATTCCACGGTCTCGTGGTCGTCACTATGGTGCTCCAATATGCCCCGGTAGGAGCTGTGGTTGATACCATGCTTCCGGGCGATCTCGGCGCCGATCTCAGCGTGGGGGCCGGAGACCTCGTGGGTTACTGCCTTGCCGATGTCATGCAGCAGACCGCCCAACTTGGCGACCTGTACATTGGCTCCCGCTTCTGCGGCCAGCATCCCGGAGAGCAACGAGACCTCGATGGAGTGTTTCAGCACGTTCTCGCCGTAGCTGTAGCGGTATTTAAGCTGACCCAGTAAGCGGATCAACTCTGAGTCCAAGCCGCTGACCCCGGCATCGAAGGTGGCCTGTTCGCCGGCCTTCAATATCGTCTGGTCGATCTCTTCGGTGGCACGGTTGACCATCTCTTCGATACGGGCGGGTTGGATACGTCCGTCCGATACCAGTTTCTCCAAAGCCAAACGGGCAATTTCCCGCCGGACGGGGTCGAAACAAGATACGGTCACTGCCTCGGGAGTGTCGTCGATGATGACGTCCACGCCGGTGAGGGCTTCTAGTGTTCGGATATTGCGCCCTTCACGACCGATAAGACGACCTTTCATCTCGTCGTTGGGCAGGGTAACTGTTGAGGTGGTAACTTCGGAAACCACGTCGGTTGCAAGACGATTTATGGCAACGGTGATGATCTTACGAGCGTTTTCGTTGGCCTTTTCTTTGTACTCTTTCTCTAGCTCGTAATACCGTTTGGACAGATCGTGCACGGCTTCTTCTTCGCCGCGCCTCACAACCTGCTCACGGGCCTCGTCAACGCTGAGGCCTGCCACCTGTTCAAGTGCCCTGGATTGTTCTGCCTTTAGTTCCTCGGCTTCCGTCCGGGCTTGCGCGACTTCCGTCTCTTTGGACGCTAGGTCGCGTTCCTTTTCTTCTTGAACTTCAACTTTCCGTTCCAATTGTTCTTCCCGCTGCTGGTGTCTTGCCTCCATGCGGTGGAACTCTTGGCGCTGGTCTTTTAAGTCTGACTCGGTTTCGTTACGTAGTGTTAAAGCCTGTTCCTGGGCCGCTAAGAGGACTTTTCTACTGTCCTCTTCAGCCTGGGTGATGATACCTTTTGCGCTCTCGCCAGCGGACTGTGCCTGTGCGGCGTCATTCCGCGATTTGAGTGCCAACCAGATGACAGCACCAATCCCTGCGGCAGCCAGAACGGCTAGGATAACGATGATAATTTCCACGGGAATCACCTATACCTTTCCGTCTATTGTGCCTATTTAAAGGAGCTATTACTCCTGAATAACATCCTAACCAGATGCCTAGGAGGTGTCAAGACGAAATTCGCCTGTTGAGCGTGCATAAATCTTACCGATTGTCGTCTATTTTACAAGGTCGCGTGCGGGACCATTGCCGATACGGTTGTAGCGAAAATAGGGGTCCTTGCCTGCCCTGGTCACTTCTGCTCTTGAGCGGCCAACAAGCCTGCTCTATAATGGCCTGGAGCGTATCTGTATCCAGTGTGGAGAGCGGAACACAACGGTGTTCATAAATGGCTGACAGGGATTACTACGACATTCTAGGCGTGGATAGAGGCGTCGGTGGAGAAGATATTCGCAAGGCCTTTCGCAAGAAGGCCATGGAATTTCACCCCGACCGCAATAAGAGTCCCGACGCGGAAGATAAGTTCAAAGAGATAAACGAGGCCTACCAGGTCCTCTCCGACTCGAATAAAAAGGCCCAGTACGACCAGTTCGGGAGAGCCGGAGTCGGCGCTAATGGCGGGTCCGGCCAACCGTTCGACGGTTTCGACGGTTTCGGCGGGTTTGGCGATATTTTCGACTCGTTCTTCGGAAACGGAGGTCGCGCCCAGCGTGCCCAACGGGGCAGCGATCTGCAGCACCGGGTTGTCCTGAGCTTTGAAGAGTCGGTCTTCGGCGCCGAACGCGAAGTGGACCTCACACGGCTGGAGGACTGCGGTACCTGTTCTGGTGCGGGAAACGAGCCAGGCACCCCACTGGAAACCTGCAACACCTGTAAGGGCAACGGCCAGGTCCGGCGCGCCCAGCGCAGCGTGTTCGGTCAGTTCACCCAGGTAACTACCTGTACCAGCTGTCAGGGCCGGGGCAGCATAATCAAGACCGTATGCTCCAACTGTCGGGGCGGCGGCAAAGAGCGGAAGACCCGAAAGATTTCCGTGAACATCCCCGCCGGAGTTGAAGGCGGCATGCAGGTCCGACTGACCGGAGAGGGCGACGCCGGCAGTGAGGGCGGTGGCACCGGTAACCTATACGTCTATATCGACGTCCAAGAACACCAGTATTTCGACCGCGAAGGCTCCGACCTGACTTACGTTTTGCCGGTGAACATCGCTGAAGCTGCTCTTGGCGCCAAGAAGGTCGTTCCGACTTTGGACGGCGATGACGAAGAACTGAAACTCCCCCAGGGTACGCAACCCGGCACGGAGTTCCGCATCAAGGGCAAGGGCGTTCCTCACCTCCACGGCAACCGCCGCGGCGACCTGAGGATCACGGTAGACGTTAGGGTTCCCGGGTCTCTCGACAAACGCCAGCAAGAACTGTTAGAAGAACTGGCCCAGTCGTTCGCCGAGTCTAATGGTTCATCAAGCAAGGGTAAATCTTCGGACGGCGAAGAGGAGCACAAAAGCATCTTCGACAAGATCAAAGGCGGCCGCAGTTGATCTCGGCCGATGATTATCTGAACCTATAACCGTGCCTAAAGACTCGGGGACTGCCCGTCCTGCGGGTCTTTTTATTTGGCGACTACACCATAGGAGGGCCGGTGGCCTGGCAAGAGTTAAGCATCACTGTTCCCCCCGAATTCGTTGAACCGATCTCCTACCTATTCGGCCGTTACGGCAAGGGCGTGAGCACCGAGTTGGCCGAAAACGGCCAGGTACTACTGCGCACCTACCTCACCACCGGGTCTAAGCAGCGGATGGCGCGCATCGACGTCGGTATCAGACTGGTCGCGTCCATCGAGCCCATCGGCGAACTTGAGATCAGAGACCTCCCGGAAGACGAAGACTGGATGAATTCATGGAAGTCTCACTTCAAGATTCTGCGTATCGGCAAAAAACTGGTCATCAAACCGACGTGGCTTGAGTTGGACCCCGAACCAGACGATATCGTGATCGAGCTTGACCCCGGCATCGCGTTTGGCACCGGGTATCACCCCACCACCGCCACCTGCCTGGAAGCCATGGAGCAGCACCTGACCCCTGGCATGACCATTCTTGACCTGGGCACCGGGTCGGGCATACTGACCATCGCCGCCCTGAAACTTGGCGCCAAGACGGTAACGGCCCTGGACATCGACTCCCAGGCCGTATCCGCCGCCCGCCGAAACTTCCGGCGGCTGGGCGTCAGCAAGCAGGTTAAACTGGGCCAGGGATCGGTCCCTCACCCAACGGCCGGCGCGGGTGAGATCGACCTGGCGGTGGCCAACATATCTGCCCGGGGCGTTGTCGACCGCTGTCCTTTCATCTTGACTGCCCTCAAGCCCGGGGCGCTGTTCATCGCCTCCGGACTCCTTGAAACCCAGAAGGACGAGGTGGCAAACGCCGTGGAGCCTCTGGGCTTCACTCTGATCAGCGAGTGGCCCCAGGATGAATGGGTTACGCTGCTTTATCGCGCGCCCGATACGCCCGCCACCTCCGATTAGCGAACATCAGCCAGACATCGCACAGGCACCGTCTGATGGCGAAACGTGTTGCATTTTCCCAGGCCAAGAGGTACTATCCAGACGGTCTCCAAATCGGTGTTTTGAACTCGATTAACCCCGCTTTAAGCAGGCCTGCGTAGCCGCTTCCCAGACCACTTCCGGTACCCGACTCAACTGGAGCAACAGCATTGGAGAAGGTCGACCTAGACCGATATGAACTCACCGGGCGGCTTGGCGTCGGCGCCGACTATGAAGTGAGGGCCGCCACCGACCGGGAGACGGGCAACCAAGTGGCCATCAAGCGCCCCGTGCCCCAGGCCATCAGCCGAAACCAGCACGAGGCCATCGAGTCACGCACCGAGAAGTTACTCCAGGCCTATCAGGAGATCGGAGTCTCCACCGATCTGATCTCGCCGATCGTGGGTTATACCGAACGGGCTCTCCACGACGATTTCTTCGGCGACGAATTGGGCAAGGAATACCAGGTGTTCATCGAGGAGCGCGCCACCGGCATTCCCCTCTTGGGCGATATGATGTCCAAGTTCAAAGGAGTGCCCATCGGAGCCGGACAAAATCTCTTCGCCCTGTTCCCCTTGGTCCAGGCCAGCGGGGTGGCGGCACATCCGGTCCACAATCAATTACTGGACCTTGAAGAAGTCTATTTGAGCGCCGGTTACATCATCTTGGACCTGCGTCCGCAGAATATCTTCTACCAACCCGGCAGTGGCCAGATCGTACTGATCGACACCGGAGCCCTGGTCCGCTTGGACGGAGACCCGCCTCGAGGGAGGCCACCGTTCGATATCAACGACGCCTGTCTGGAGATCCTGAAGTTCTACACCACGGCCACGGAGCCGCCCGCCGAAACAACCGGGTACCGTGACCCGAAGGGCATCCGCCCGATCGTGAACATCGGCGAGGAGTTGGATGAGATGGCCCGGGACATGTCGGCCACCACTCCATCTATAATCGAATCCGGCACGGTGATGCTGAACAAGATTAGGGAACGGGGTTACACGGAGTATTCCCAGTTCCGTTCCGACCTGAACACTTATCTGGACCGGATCGACGAGCGGAACAGCACTGCCGACACAGCAGACGCCGCGACGCAAACGTGGCAGGAGGCCGCCCAATGGCTGAAAGAGGACTATTGGCGGGGATTCCTGTTTGACCCGGACTTGGAACTGGCCAGTTTTCTGGCTTAGCACCATCTATACCTGAACAATCTAATCAGCCGAGGTTTGGCAGCGATGTTGGCAAGCACAGTAATTACGATGCAGGACAATTCAGCCCACGGCGAAGACAGTTTCCTGAGTAAAGACCTGGGAAATGGCGAGTTCTTAGACGTGGTATTAGACGGCGTAACCGGCCACGGAGGCGAGCAGGCCAGCACTGAACTCCGTGACGCCATCGACGCCGGAGACCTGAACAACTCTGAAGATATCGTCAAGCTCTTGGCAGAGATGAACGACGATTTCTACAGCGTCGGTTCCGGCCGGTTCTTGTTGACCACCGTCTCCGCGGTGCTGGGCCGGGGCGAGACCGTCCAGGTCGTATCCGCCGGAGACAGTCCGGTGTTCCTGATCAACAAAGACGGTCATCAGAAGCTTTCCGGAAACGCCGGAGGGTTCTTGCACGTTGGAGTCGCCAGGTCCATCGGCGCATCCGAAAAGATGGGCGCACCGGCCCAGGTTGAGATTACCCCTTCGCCGGGCGACCGGCTTTTCCTGGCCACCGACGGCATCACAGACAACATGACCGTAGAAGAGCTGGCAGACGTCATCCGCAACGCCTCTTCACCAGAAGACGCATCCGCGAAGATCGAGGAGACCATCAAAGAGCGGCTTACAGAGGGCCGTGTTCCTGAGACAATCGGCGTGCGGTTCCGGTATGATGACCGAACAGGCATCATCAGGTTCTTCTGAATAGCAGCGTAAACAGCCGCTAAAAACGGATGACGAGCGGTTGATCTGGCAGGCTGGTTGCCAATCTATCAACGTGAATAAGCGTCGTAATTCGTAACCTCGCCTCTTGTGACAACTAGGGCGAATTGCTAAAATGCAGCAGCTTGGTCTACGCATGAGAACCAACGCTGTTCAAGGGCGAAAGGAGCCGAATCCGTGGGGAAAATCAAGGTTGCAATCATTGGCGTAGGGAACTGCGCATCATCACTGGTCCAGGGTATCCATAAATACGTGGAGATTCCGGACGACGCCGAAGTTGCAGGCGTCATGCACAATACCATTGGTGGATACCGGATCGATGACATCGAAGTTGTCGCGGCTTTTGACATCGATGAGAACAAGGTTGGCAAAGACCTCTCAGAGGCCATATTCGCCGAGCCCAACAACACCATCAAGTTCGCCGACGTCCCGAAGACCGGGGTGATCGTCGAACGGGGGATGACCCACGACAGCGTCGGCAAGTACCTCGCCGACATAGTCAAGAAATCCCCTCACTCCACCGCCGACATCGCCGGCATCCTGGCGGAACGGGAAGTCGACGTCGTGATCAACTACCTCCCGGTGGGCAGTGAACAGGCCACCAAATGGTACGTGGAGCAGATACTGAACGCCCGCTGCGGCATGGTGAACTGCATCCCGGTTTTCCTGGCCCGCGAAGAGTACTGGCGCAACCGGTTCGAAGAGCGCGGCGTGCCCATCGTCGGAGACGACATCAAGTCTCAATTGGGGGCAACCATCACCCACCGCGTCCTCACCCGCTTGTTTGAAGACCGTGGCGTGACCATCGACAACACCTATCAGTTGAATTTTGGCGGCAACACCGACTTCCTGAACATGCTGGAACGGGAACGCCTTACCTCCAAGAAGATTTCCAAGACCACGTCCGTAACATCTCAGATGGACGACGAACCGGATCCGGACGACATCCACATCGGCCCCAGCGATCACGTGCCCTGGTTGAAAGACCGCAAGTGGTGCTACATCCGCATGGAGGGACGTGTCTTCGGCGGCGCTCCGATCAACCTTGAGCTCAAGCTGGAAGTATGGGACAGCCCCAACTCCGCCGGAGTTGTGGTGGACGCCATTCGTTGCGCCAAACTAGCTATGGACCGCGGACAGGGAGGAGCAGTTGAAGGGGCCAGCGCCTACTTCATGAAGTCTCCCCCCATTCAACACACTGACGACCAAGCCAGAGATCTGGTTGAAGCCTTCATCGCCGAGGAACCATCGAAGGAATAATCCCCTGGTTTGGAACCAAGACCTTGGCCGGTGATGGCACGGGAGTAACGCCTTGAAGATCGCTATGGTTTCTCCGTACGACTTCACTTGGCCCGGTGGTGTGACAGCCCACGTGGCCCAGTTGGCGCGGGAGCTTGGCCGTTCCGGACACGAGGTCCAGGTTTTAGCGCCTCATTCGCCGTCTCGAGAATGCCAAGACGCCGACCTTCTAGTCCCCTTGGGCCGCTCCGTGCCCCTGCCCAGCGGCGGCTCCATCGCCAGGGTCTCACTCTCATGGTGGCTCTACCCCAAGGTGCGGGCTCTCCTGAAAAAAGAGAAGTTCGACGTCATCCACCTGCATGAGCCCATGGCCCCCATCCTCCCCCTATGTGTCTTAGAGTTCTCCGATTCCGTGAACGTGGGCACGTTCCATGCGTCCTACGCTCGTCAGCACCTCTACCGGTTCACCCATCCGATCATCAAGCGCTGGCAGCAGAGACTCCACGGCAATATCGCAGTCTCCCCAGCCGCCCGCCGTTATGTAAACAACACGTTCCCCGGTGACTACGAGGTCATACCCAACGGGATCGACTTCAATCATTTCTCAACCAAGGCCAAGCCGCTGCCCCAGTACCAGGACGGCAAGCTGAACATCCTGTTCGTAGGCCGCTTGGAAAAACGTAAGGGCCTACGGTATCTGTTGGAAGCCTACAGCAAGCTGAAATGGGATCTACCGAACACTCGGCTGATCGTGGTTGGCCCCGGCAACCCGGACAAAGAGTCGTACCGCATCATGAGTTCCCACAACCTGCAGGACGTTGAGTTCGTGGGCCGGGTCTCTTATGACGAACTGCCCCGGTATTACGCCAGCGCCGACATCTTCTGTTCCCCGGCCACCGGCGCCGAGAGCTTCGGCATCGTTTTACTGGAAGCCATGGCTGCTGGTAAACCGGTTGTGGCATCGGACATCGAAGGGTTCCGTGGCGTGATGACCGACGGCGAGCACGGCTTGCTCGTCCCGAAGAAGGACAGCGATGCCCTGGCCAGCGCTCTGGGGACCTTGGCAAGAGACCCCGAGCTACGGCGTAAGCTGGGCGGACAAGGCAACCGGACAGCCGAAGAATACCGCTGGGAAGTGGTGGCTGGCCGGGTAGAAAATTATTACATGACTTGTTTAAAGGCCGTTAAAGGCTCTACCGATGGCATTACCAGGTCGCGAACAACTTAGGTCCGGGGTACTCCGCTACATCGAGTTGCCCGGAGCCAAGTTCTTCCGGGCGATCAAGTTCACCCCCAACGGCATCACCATCCTCGGATTCCTGATCGCTGCGGTGGCCGCGTTCCTGGTGGGCAATGGTTGGCTGCTGGCCGGCGGGATAGTCTTTCTGTTCGGCGGTGGTCTCGACCTGATGGACGGCGCGCTGGCCAGGCTCACTGGCAAGGTCAGCCCCTTCGGCGCACTTCTAGACTCAGTCTTCGACCGCCTAAGTGAAGCCGCGCTGTTCGTCGGACTGGGAGTTCACGTCATGCGGGAAGACATCAGCGAAGACCGGCAGATCTTCTTCATAATCGTGATACTCCTGGCGCTGATCTTCTCCCAGGGTGTCAGCTACCTCCGGGCCCGAGGCGAAGGGCTTGGCGTGTTCACCAAATCCGGGTTGATGACCCGGCCGGAGCGGGTAGTGCTCCTGGGCGTTGGATTGATCGTCGGCCAGATCGAGTGGTTCCTCCTGGTCATCGCCGTAGTCTCGTGTTTCACCCTCTTTCAGCGGATGTTCACCATCCGGGGCATGTTGGACAAAGCTGGATAACCAATTGCTTCCCGTGTAAACTGGTCTCCACCGAAGACCCTGCCTTATAGCTCTGTGCAGGCCGATAACAGGAGACCGGGGCATGACCCAGCAGGCGCTGATCCAGGACCAACAGAAAGCCCAGCTCAAACGGACCTTCCGCAAGGACCTCAAAGCTGACGTCGAGTTACGCCTGTTCACCCAGCGGCCCTCTCCCATCGCCGTGCCCGGCCGCGAGTGCCGCTACTGCGTCGAGACACAGCAGATGATGGAAGAGCTGGTCAACCTTTCGCCCAAACTCCGCCTGGAGACTATCGACGTCTACGCCCAGCCCGAATTGGCCAAAGACGAGGATATAACCAGGGTCCCGGCCATCGCGTTCGGGGAGAAGGGCAAGGCCAGGCTTCGGTTCTTTGGCATACCCATGGGCTATCAGCTGTCCGTGATCGTCGAGAACATCAAGACCATCTCCCGGGGCGTCAGCCCTCTGAGCATGGCAACACGAAAGGGCCTGCGCAGTATCAACCAACCGGTCCATATCCAGGTCTTCGTCATCCCGACCGACGCCGACTGCCCCATGGTGGCCCGGTTAGCCCATGCCCTGGCGTTGGAAAATGAATACATCACCGCCGACGTGGTGGAGATACAAGAGTTCCAAGCCCTCGCCCAAAAATACGGAGTCAAGTCCGTTCCCATGACCGTGGTCAATGAGTTGACTCAGATCGCCGGCCTGGTGAGCGAACAAGAATTCGTCGAAAAGATACTCCAGTGCGGAGTACGCCAAAGTTCCGAATCCGCACCGGTCCAGGCTTAAGGCAATAACAAACTGCACCAGGAGAAATTAGAGTGCCTAAAGAATTAAAGGGTGATATGAACGGTCAAGGCCTGAATGTAGGCGTGGTCGTCGCCCGTTTCAACGAGATCATCACCAGGAAACTACTGGACTCCGCCGTCGAGACGCTGATCCGCCACGGTGTCCGTGACGAAGACATCACCGTCGGCTGGGTGCCAGGGTCATTCGAGCTGCCAGTCGTGGCCAAGACCATGGCCAAATCCGGCCGCTACCACGCGATAATCTGCCTAGGGGCGGTCATCCGCGGCGAGACCTCCCACTACGACATGGTCGCCGGCCAGGCGGCCAGCGGCATCAGCTCCATCGCCCTGGAGACAGGCGTACCCACCATCTTCGGCGTGCTAACGACCGAGAACATGGAGCAGGCCCTGAACCGGTCTGGTGGCAAGTCGGGCAACATGGGCGCCAACACGGCCGTTGCCGCCATCGAGACCGCCCGTCTCGTTGAGGCCGCCAGCACAGCCTAAACTTCCAGGCTCAGCGTTAAGCGGACATCTCAGATACCAAGGAGCTTCCCGTGAAATTTGGTGTGACCATTCCCAACAACTGGGGTGTCGCGGACCCGCAACAGGTTCTGGAATTCGGTCCTTTAGCAGAAAGCCTGGGTTTCGACTCAGTCTGGGTCATGGACCATCTGTTCAACACCGGATACATCCGGGAGCGGCTGGAAGACAAGCCTTACTACCATCCCATGGCCACTTTGTCGTACCTGGCGGCAACCACGTCAAAGGTCACGCTTGGTACTTCAGTGCTGGTACTCCCGTATCACAACCCGGTGGAGCTGGCCAAATACGCCGCCACCCTCGACCAGATGTCCGGCGGCCGGGTTACCTTGGGCGTTGGTGTCGGGGCCATGACCGAAGAGTTCGATGCCTTGGGCATATCCATGCGGGAGCGCGGCTCACTGACCAACGAGTGCATCGACATCATGAAAGAGCTCTGGTTCAGTCGTCTGCCCAAATACCAGAGTAAGCGTTGGGATTTCTCAGACCTTTATTTCTCGCCAAAGCCGGTACAAGCCAGCATCCCGATCTGGGTTGGCGGTTCCAGTCCGGGCGCCATCAAACGCACCGCCCTGCGCGGTGACGGCTGGCATCCCACCGGCGTTTCTCCTGAGGGATACGCCATCACCAAACAAGAGATCATTGAGATGGCGACCGCAGCGGGAAAAGACGCGTCGAAGATGAACTGGTCCACCAGGGTTGAAGTTGAAGTCCACGGCAAGCCCTCGAGCGAACGTGCCGCCAGCCGGAACACTCTGCCCGGTGACGACCCAGCCAAGATGGTGGCCGACATCAGGGCCTACCAAGAGGCCGGCGTCGACCACATAGTCCTCGCCCTAAACTCGGGAGACGTCACTGCGCTGAAGCGGCTCATGGAGCGGATCTCAGCCGAGGTATTGCCGGAGTTTCGGTAGGGCCACAGTTGATATCGGGTAATGTCCAACGCGGAATGGAAAATGCCTATCATGTCGATGTCGCCACCGTCATTAACTAGATAGGCCGTTCGATAGTGCCCGTACAACAGAATTCTGTTGTGCCGAATTGAAGGTGCGTACCGGTAGCCAATCTCCGGGTAGGCAAGAACGTCTTGCGCTCGGTCAAAATGCCCTGAACTATCCTTGAAGCCGCCGAGGGATCATCTAACGAGACATACTCGTAGATATCCTCTAGCCAACGAAGCGGTTCTTCAGACCACCTTATTTCTGCCATGAACGGATGCGCCGGGCCACTTCTTCGTTGGAGATGCTACGAATGGCATCCACATCCGCTAATCCACGCTCAACCATCACATGAAACGCCAACTCTCGGATTATTTCTTCGGGAGAACTGTCGTCAGGTTGCGCCTGAACTATGCGGGTTATATCGTCCTTGGCCGTGGACATATCTCGCTTCCGCCCCATCGATTAAGGGAGTCCTGTAACTGACATTGTACGTTGGCTTCCGTCACACGAGATAGTGCAGTGCCTGGCGTCGGGTCATTCCTCGCCCACCTCGACCCCAACCTTTGGCCGTACCGGCTCCCGCGTCAGCAGCAGCATGGCGATGGTGGCAAAGCCCACGATGGACAGGATCAAGAAGGCGTCTTTGTAGCTGCCGGTCACATCGTAGATGATGCCCGAGAATATGGCGCCGATGGCCTGGCCCAGGGACACGAAGGGCTCGGTCACACCCCGGATGGCACTCAGCGAACGGCGGCCGAAGTAGTTGGCGTACGCCACCACCGGCACCACCAAGATTCCGCCCACGGCCATCCCAAATAGGCCCGCGACTGCCAACGCCTCGATCGTTGAGTCGGCGAGGGGGAATAATATCAGCGCAACCGCCATCATCAGCGCCACTCCGGCGTAGGTAAAACGCACGGGCACACGGTCAACCAACCAGCCCCAGAAAAGACTGCCGGCTCCTGTGAACACGGCGTTTACACTCAACGTTGCCGCTGAGATGCCCACTCCCAGGCCTTGGTCTATAAAGTAGGCCGCCTGATGGATGTTTGTGCCCGACTGGAGTAGGTAAAGGGAACCGGTGGAGATCGCCAGCAGCCAGAGGGTGGGAGTGCGCATGGCCTCCCTGAGCGTCCAGTTCTGCTCTTCAACCTGCGCCTGGGCTTCCGAGCCGCCTTCCAGCCCGCCCGGCTTGTCACCGTCCGGCAACAGGCCAACCGACTCCGGACTCTGCCGTATCAGCATGGAGACCGGCCCCAGAGCCAACACCCAGACCAACACGCCCAGCACGATCCAGGCGTCCTCCCAGCCACGGTATTTGATCACCAGGCCGGCTATCAGAGGGAACGTGATCATGCCCAAAGAGTGGGTGAGGAACAAGATCCCCGTGGCCTTGCCCCGCCGCCTTACGAACCAACGAGACACAACCACCGAAGAACCGATGTTCATTGGGCTGGAAAATATAACGCGCCCAGTGCCGTAGGCCAGATAGAATGCTATGGGTACGGTCGCCCAGGCCAATGAGACCGTTGATAACCCCAGGATCAGCACGCTGCCCGTTAGGATAACCCGTGCGCCGTAGCGGTCCAGCGCCCAACCCACAACCGGCGAGGCTACGGTGGCCATCAACCCTCCCAGACTGGCCGCCCCTGCGATCAGGGTCCGGCTCCAGCCTAGGTCCTCGGACATGGGGAATATGAAGACGGCCAGGGTCAGGCTGGCGGCAGCGTTTCGGACGACCATGGAGCTGCCGGCGGCGAATAAGATGTTCCAACCGTAGAAAAATGGCAGCTTATTTAAGAGTTGGTACATCGGAAACTTGATAGATTAGCGTATATGAAAATGCCAAATAAAAACGCCGCGGCACAGCAACTTGCCCGCCACGGCGGTCATTCACCGTCAATCAGTGTATAGCTTGAAACCACACCGCGGCAATCTCGAATCTAAGAATCGCATGCCTGCCATCCTCGTAGGCTTGGCGGTGTTCGCAGTATTGTTGTTTCTGGGTTGTCAGGGGGCAACCGGAGGAGCCGGAGTACAGGGAGACACCGGGCCTATTGGCGTTGAAGGTGAGCAGGGCCCCCAAGGCCCCACCGGAGCCGCCGGATCACGGGGGTTCCCGGGGTTCGTTGGGCCTCGCGGGCCGGAGGGGTTGCCGGGAAAGCCGCCGCCCGATTTTGGCGATTTCATCGGCGATACGCGCCAAGCCGTCGCGTTCATCAACCTAGTATTTTCTCAGGGTTCAGGGGTGCGCATCTCACCCACCGAGTTGATAACCGCAGAGCACGTTATAACAGGGGCTAGCCGGGTGGATGTATCGATCGAGGGCGGGATTTATCAACGGGCCACGGTGACCGGGTATGACACCGACCGCGACCTAGCTCTGCTCACCCTGGATGACCCGGCCCCGGGGCTGACGGTCGAGCTGCCCTTCGCCAACGAGGTTTTCGCCAATCTTTCCCAGCGGTCGGTGGCTGATATCGGCTATGAGGTGGCTCTCATCGGGTTCGTACCCGACATCTCCAACATCACGCCGCTGGTCACCTTTGGCCGCATCGGGGCCTTGTGGAACATCCGCCCCGGTGATTACGCCATCGGCCAGGTGGACGCCGCAGCCACCAACGGCATGAGCGGAGGCGGGGTGTTCAACAAATACGGAGAGTTTCTTGGCGTGCTGGTAACATCGTCACAATTCGACGGCAACATCCGTTACGTAAGGTTTGAAGAGATCAAGGAAGTGATCGACGACCTGCGGGCCGGCAGCAAGCAATAACCGGACTAGAGGTCTTCCTGGTCCACGAATTCGTTGATCTCCTGCCAGTCCTTACGCAGGTCTTCTATACCGGCATCATCAGATCCCGTCCGCCCATAGTGTGAGCGTTGGAAGCGCTGGACGATCCGAAAGACCGGGTCGGTGGGCAGTAGACCCCAGATGCTTCTCTGGTGCTCGTTTGGCGTTTGCCAGTCACGGCGAGGGCGGCCCAACCGGCTGGCCAGCCCCAGGAACCCATGGTAGAACTCCCGTGGTGTTGCGGGGTCCCTGCCGCCACCCGATCCTTTTTCCTTGACCGAAAACATCTTCTTCCACCAGTCCCCAAACATCCCTGATACGTCGTCGTTGGCCCGGCGCCAGGTGAATAGCGATTCCCTGGTCTCTTCAACGTCGTCTTCCTGGGCCATGAAACGCCGGGACCGGAATAGCCGGTAGACCACATATCCCACGACCGCCGTTGCCACTCCCAAGGCCAACCATTTGGCCATCGTGACCAGGGCGGTAGAGGCTTCCTTTTCCTCGCTCTGCTCCCTGAGCCCTTCGTGAAATTCGTTCAACCGCGCTTGAGCGTCGATCAAGGCCGTAAAATCACCAGTTCCGACGATGCTCGATAACCAGTTAACGAACCCCACGACCATCCCAGCAAACAACCCCATCAGCAGCAGGATCGGCCGCAGTATCCAGAACCCGGCCGAACCGCCGAACTTCAGGGTTTCTTTAGTCACATCGTCCAGGCCGCCAAGGCCGATGGCGCTGATCACCAGGCCTAGAGCAACCACCCCCACGACACTGACGATGATGGGCATCAACCATTCGCGCGACATAGTGTGGGTCTCGCCATTCTCGGAGGAGAACCGGGCCAGAGAGAGTCCGAGCAGGCCCACGGAAAAGAACCCGATCACCAGGAATCCGTTGACCACCCTTGCATCCACCAAGCTGTCCACCAGCGCGGCGCCGAAGAGCACTCCGAGACCCCACATGAAGGCGGAACGCACGGCATCCAGCGACATGTCCTCCTGGGCCACGCTGGAACCGCGCCACCAAACCACGATCAGAAAGATCAGCGTCCCAACGACGCCTACCGTGGCCACAACGTCGCCGGAGACCAACGTATTGATCGGAATCAGCCCGGACCCCGTGTTCATGTTGACCAAGATCAGCATCGCCGGGATTGTCGTTGCCATGCCGATCAGGCCCCTGATGCGTGGGGTGACGTTGACCGTCAGGATGTAGGACATCAGCGCATAAGAAGAAACCAGCGCCAGCAACACCAGCCAGAACGGCAGGACGATCCCCGGTTGACCGAGGATGGAGCCAACCGCCACGAAGACCAGATAGAGCGCACAGGTCTCCAGGAACAACGCGACGCCCGTTACGGAGTTATTCCGAAATGACCGGTTCATGGTCCTCCAACGGGTCAAGCACGCTGGACATGGGGATCACGTTTACATCGCCCAGGTCCCGGTCCGGTAGCCCATCGCCGGAATAGAGCACCAACACCGAACAACCGTGGTTTCGGATACTGGAGATGTCGCTCAGAATTGAGTCGGTCAAAGACGGAGTTACGAGGACAACTGTTGTCCCTTGAGGCAGGGAGCCTCTTTCCGAATCGACGACCTCAGACAAAGGTGCCACCACATAAGGAGCGGCCATTGCCAGGACTTCTAGGGCCATGGAAAGCTGGCTGGACGAAGCGCTCATGGGGATGTTGATCCATTTTCCGGTGTACCTAGCCACCGCATTGCTGACCACGCCGTAGCTATAGCCCCGCTTGTCCGCCAGGCTCGCCGCCGAGGCTGCGATGGTCACGGTCCGCTCAAAGAGACGCCGGTTGCTTCCCTGCCAGGAGTGTTCCTTGGTAGAGCCGTTCATCACGATCAGCATATTCAGCGACACCACAGGCTCAAAAACCTTGGTCTGTAGCCTCTGCGCGCGGGCGGTTGCCTTCCAGTCGATATGCTTCATCGGGTCCTTGGATTGGTAGTCACGCTGCCCCACCACCCGGCTGGTGTCGAAATATATGGGTAACGAGCCGCGTATTTCGCCCATCGGGTGCTCAGGTGGGAACAACAACTTCTCCAGATCAACCACCCGGGGGAAGACCAGGATATGGTCGAACCCAGGGTAGCGGGTCTCCGCCGAACTGAACCCGAATATGTCGCCCGTCCGCAGGCGCACCGGGCCGATGCGGTGATAACCGCGCTCCGAGCAGACCATTGAGTATTTCCAGGTGGCTTTCTGGTATGGGAGCAGCGAAGTGGTGATCGTGTGCTGGCGATTGACCTCTAGGCCGTTGCCCCGCATGGTCGCGCCCGGCAGGTTCAACCCATCGGGAAAGGAATCTTGGATATCGACCCAGATCAAGGGCAGGACTTTGTCATTGTCCAGCGTTACTGAGTAGTCGACGGTGTCGCCGATGAAAGCCCGTTGTCTGCTGATGGAACGGGTGTGGCTCACGGAACGGAATGCGAACCGCTCCCAGATGCGGGCCGCAATGGTCAAGACCAGCACCAGAGAACCCACCACCAGCAGCAGCCCTTCACTGGCCAACAGGCCGATCAAGAGCATCAGGCCGCTGACAAAGATCCAGAAATCGTTGAGCATGACGTTTACCCGGCCAGAATCCCAGCCCCGGTTTTTGGCCGGTGTTAGACCGGGACCTCCACCTGGGACAGAACGTCGGATACAACGTCCTCGGCAGAGCGTTGTCTCAGTCTGGCTTGGGACTTGACGATGATGCGGTGGGGCAGCGCGAAAGGGGCCAGCAACTTAACGTCGTCGGGACCAACAAAATCCCTGCCTTGAATGGCGGCCACCGCCTGAGAACAACGGTAGAGTCCCATAGTAGCCCTGGGGTTGGCGCCAAGTTCCACGTCCTCGTGCTGGCGGGTCGCCTGCACAAGTTGCACTATGTAGTTGCTGAGTACAGGGTCCACATACACCTGTTGCACCAGTCGCTGCAGTTCCATGATCGCTTGACCGTCGGCCACCGCCTGCAGGTCGGCCAGGGGATTGGCGCCGTTGAACCGGGCCAGCATCTCGCCTTCCTGGGCCTCGTCGGGGTAGCCCATGCGGATACGGATCATGAAGCGGTCCAACTGGGCCTCAGGCAGGGGGAAGGTGCCCTCTAGTTATATGGGGTTCTGGGTGGCGATCAGCAAGAACGGCGCGGGTAGGGGAATGGTCAGGTCGTCCGCCGTCACCTGCCCCTCAGCCATGGCTTCCAGCATCGCCGATTGTGTTCGGGGGGTCGCCCGGTTGATCTCGTCGGCCAAGACCACCTGGGCCAGGATGGGTCTCGGCCGGAATTCTAAATCGCCTGAACTCTGGTTATAGAAATGGACCCCGGTGATGTCAGAGGGCATCAGGTCCGGGGTGCATTGGATGCGCTTGAAGGAGCACTGTAACGACTCGGCGATGCAGCGGGCCAGGGTGGTCTTGCCGATACCAGGTACATCTTCCACCAGGACGTGACCGCCGCTTAGTATTGCGGCCAGGGTCAGGTCTATGACATCACCCTTGCCGACAAGCACCTTTTCGATGTTGGTCTTGATCTTGGCGGCCGCTTGGGCCACGGCCTCCGAAATACCTGTTGGCGCTTCGCCCTGGGTCATTATGCTCACAACGCCTATACGGATAAATGCCGCCGCCGGTTCAACGCTGCCGGCTGGCGTGGCTAGTATAACCTTTGGTTCAGCGACTCCCTACGTGCTCTTCAGCCTCCCTAAGGTCTTTGAAGGAGTCTACGCTGTGCCAGAAACTGCGCGACCTCACGGCGGCCAGTTGTCCGGCTGCGGCCAACCTGGGGAAAGTCTCGGTTTCGTGGTCGCCTAAGTCAGGTAGCTCAGCGACGATAGACCGTTCAAAGAGATAGATCCCGGCATTGATCCACTGGTCCATCTCTACTTTTTCCCGAAATCCGGTTATGGTGTCGGACCCGTCTATATCCACCAGCCCGTACGGGCTGACCATCGGCACGACCATGATGGTAGCCAGGTGGGATGTGTTGGCCGATTTCCGTTCCCGGTGGGCCGTCAAAAGGCGGTCAAGGGTCTCATCGGTGATGATATCCCCGTTCAGGACTACCACTGTTTCTTCGCTTTCGGGGACGCTTGGGAAACCGGCTTTGATCGCGCCACCACGGCCAAGCGGAGAATCTTCCACGCTGTAATAGGCATTGATGCCAAAGGTTTTGCCGTCACCGAAATGGCCTTCAATGGCGTCGGCCCTGTATCCGGACAGGAAAACCACATCGGTCACGCCGCCGGCCTTCAGCCACTCAACCTGGTGTTCCAGGATGGGCTTGCCGCAAACGGGGACCATGGGCTTGGGCAGGGTATCGGTCAGCGGACGGAGTCGTTCACCCTTCCCGCCGGCCAGAATCAACGCGTACACGCTGTGTTAGACCTCACTCGATAGACTCAGGTCATGTAGGAAATTAATGAGATAATTGCCAATTCGGCCCGGATGGAAAATTTGGCAGCCCCGCCTGGGTTCGAACCAGAGATTTCAGCTTCAAAGGCTGACGTGTTACCGCTACACTACGGGGCTACAAAAAGAGGGACGGCCCATCGATTAGGCCATTCAGTTAGGCCACTCAGTTTATTTTGAAGTCACAGCACCGGGCCGTCAAGGCCGCAGAGTACCAGAGAGCGCTGGCAGTGCTGAATGCTATAATCCCCCGAAGATGAAAACGCTGCGTATTTCGTTCCTACATCTAGCCCCCGTCACCAACGATATCGACCACAACCGCAAGCTGGTTGAGTTGGGGGTAAAGACCGCCGCGGAGCAGGGCGCTAGGTGGGTGATCACTCCCGAGCTGTGCATTCCCGGCTATCTGTTCATGAAAACCATCGGTACGGACTGGATACTCCCCCAGCCAGACCCCTGGATGGACGGGTTCCTAGATCTCGTCAAGGAACATTCGCTGACGGTTTTTCTCTCCCACCCCGAACGTGACCCGGCCACCGACAAGCTGTACAACACGGTTTTCGTGATCAACTCCAACGGCGAGATCATCGGCAAACACCGCAAGGTCAAAGCCCTGGGTGGGGCTGAGGCATGGTCCACCAGCGGCTGGAAGATCGACCCGATAGACTGCGACGGCATCAAGACCGGCATCCTGATCTGCGCCGACGCCTACAAGAATGAGATCGCCCAAGTGTTCAAAGACAAGGGCGCCCAGTTGCTAATATCCCCCGTTTCCTGGGGCCCCGGCCACTGCGGGCCAGACGGCGAGTGGGAAGCCCGTTCGGCCGACACCGGACTGCCCATGATGGTCTGCAACCGCTCGGGCAACGAAGTAGGCGAAATGGACTACAGCCTGGCCGAGAGCGTGGTGGCCCAGAACGGAAAGCGGCTACTTGAAGCTACGTCCGACCGGTCAGTCGTGCTCTCCTTCGATTGGGACGTGGACAGCATGTCGATAATCTCAAGCGATTTTGAGCGGGTGTACCTGTAGGACGCTAGTTCCGATCGCGGAAATGCGATGCCAGCAACCCGCCCGTCCTGAGCACGTCGAAGGGCCCTTGCGCAACCATGGTTCGACGGGACTCACCACGAACGGTCGGCTCTAGGATCAGTGGGTGTCTGAGACTAGCCCTCGTACAGTGTTCTTCCACCCACTATGGTCCGCGCGTACGTTTGGACGGATAAATCGCTGGATTAAGGTGCGTTCCATAACCTCAACCTCAAGAATCTCTCCTTACCAGTTGAGTGTCCTTGAATAACCCTTCTAGACGGTTGGTTTGAACACCAGTATCCGGTGATTGCCCTGGTCAGACACGTAGATGCTGCCCTCATTATCTATCGTCAGACCCTGCGGCCGGATGAATTCCCAGTCTCCGCTGCCCTCGCTCCCCCACTTGCGCAGGAACCGCCCCTGTGGGTCGAAGACCTGGATCCTATTATTGCCGTATTCCGATACGTAGACGTTGCCCGCACTGTCTATCACCAGACCCTGCGGCTGGCTGAACTCCCCATCTCCGGTGCCCCTCATTCCCCACTTGCGCAGGAACCTGCCCTGTGGATCGAACACCTGGATCCGATCATTGCCATATTCCGACACATAGACGTCGCCTGCACGGTTGATCGCGAGACCCTGGGGCCGGATGAATTCGCCATCTCCGCTGCCCCCGATTCCCCATTTGCGCAAGAATATGCCCTGTGGATCGAAGACTTGGACCCGATCATTGCCTTGATCTGACACGTAGACGTTGCCATCACTGCCTATCGCCAGGCCCTGCGGTTGACTGAACTCCCCGTCTCCGCTGCCCTCGCTCCCCCATTTGAGCAGGAACCTACCCTGTGGGTCGAAGACCTGGATCCTGTTATTGCCATATTCCGACACGTAGACGTTGCCGTCACTGTCTACCGCCAGACCTTGAGGCTGGCTTAACTCTCCGTCTCCGCTGCCCCTGATACCCCACTTGAGAAGAAATCTGCCCTGTTGGTCGAAGACCTGGAGCCTATCATTCCAATGGTCTGAGGCGTAGACGTTGCCCTCAATGCCAATGCCCAGACCCTGGAGCGTACTGAACTCTCCGTCACCGCTGCCCTCGCTCCCCCATTTGCGCAGGAATCTGCCCTTAGGGTCGAAGACCTGGATACGATTATTGCCATACTCCGACACGTAGACGTTGCCGTCACTGTCTATGGCCAAACCCTGAGGCTGGCTAAGCTCCCCGTTTCCGCTGCCTCTGATCCCCCACTCGAGAAGGAACCGCCCCTGTGGGTCGAAGACCTGGATCCGGTGATTGCCTCGATCTGACGCGTAGGCGTTGCCCTCATTGTCTATGCTCAGACACTGAGGCCAGCTGAACTCCCCGTCGCCGCTGCCGGTGCCCCCCCACTTGCGCAGGAATCTGCCCTGGAGGTCGAAGACTTGGAGCCTATCGTTGCCTTGATCTGACACGTAGACGTTACCGTCATTGTCTATGGCCAGACCCTGGGGAAACCGGAGCTCCCCGTCTCCGCTGCCAGTGCCCCCCCACTTGCGCAGAAACCTGCCCTCCGGGTCGAAGACCTGGATCCGATCATTGCCTCGATCTGACACGTAGATGTTGCCGTCACCGTCTATGGCCAGACCCTGAGGCCATCTGAACTCCCCGTCCCGGGTGCCGATAACCCCCCATTTGCGTAAGAATCCGCCCTGTGAGTCGAAGACCTGGATCCTATTGTTGTCTCGATCTGACACGTAGACGTTGCCGTCGCCGTCGATGGCCAATTCCTGGGGCGTCCGGAACTCCCCGTCACCGCTGCCCTCGCTACCCCACTTGCGCAAGAATCTGCCCTGCGGGTCGAAGACCTGGACCCTATGATTGCTACATTCTGATACGTAGACGTTGCCGGCATCGTCAATGATCAGGGACAGGGGCCACCTGAACTCCCCATCTCCGCCGCCCCTGGTACCCCAATTACGCAGGAATTTGACATGAGGACTGTAGACTGCGTTCATCTGAGGCTGATCCTGTCTTCTAGCTCTGCCATCTCTATTTTGAGAGCCTGCTGTTTTCGATATCCAAACGGAGTTGTTCCAGTTCTTCCCAACGTTCGTAGGCCTCAGCCAAAAGTCTTTTCAGTTCTTCTAGCCTATCGTTGTTGGCAGCGATGTCAGCCCGGTCTTTTTTGTAGAGTTCTGGATCTCCCATGATCTGGAACAACGCCTGCTGTTCGCTTTCGAGGGAATCAATAGTCTGGGGCAATTCATCCAGTTCTTTTTGCTCGCTGAACCGTAATTTTACCCTTGCCCTGGGTGCCTGAGCCGGTGGGGCCTCTTGTTTGCCGGCAGATGAACTACTCGGTTTGGCTTCCTGGGGACGCTGACGCAGCCAGTCATCATAGTCACCCACGTATTCCTTCACGACGGAGTCGCCTTCAAAAACGACGGTGCTCGTCACGATGTTGTTGATGAACGTCCGATCATGGCTGACGATGAGAATCGTTCCTGTGTAGTCGATCAAGAGGCTTTCTAGGAGGTCAAGGGTCTCGATATCTAGGTCGTTGGTGGGTTCATCCAGCACTAGAAGATTGGAGGGCTGCGTGAAGATACGAGCGAGCATGAGCCGCTTTCGCTCCCCGCCGGAGAACCCAGAAACAAGCGAGCGGGCTAGATCTGGAGAAAATAGAAAATCTTGCAGATAGCCTAAGATGTGACGACTTTTGCCGTTAACGATAACGGTATCGCTGCCGTCGCCGATGTTTTCTATGGCGGTCTTGTTTTCGTCCAATTGCTCAAGAAGCTGGTCGGAGTAGCTGATCTGCAGATTAGTGCCGAGGCGGATCGTTCCAGTAACCGGACTGAGCATGCCAAGAAGAAGCCGCAAGAGGGTTGTCTTACCGCTGCCGTTGGGGCCCAGAATTCCAATCCTATCGCCCTTCAGAATCGTGGCGGAGAAGTTTGAGATTACCTGAGTATCGCCGTAGTTAAAGCCAATATCCTCTGCCTTTGCCACCAATGTTCCGGAACGCTCGGCCTCGTGGGCTTCCATCTTCACATTCTTGGGCCGGTCCCGCCTGGAACTGCGCATCTCCCGCATTTTTTTCAGTTCCCTCACGCGGCCCTCGTTGCGCGTCTGCCTCGCCTGGATACCTCTTCGAACCCATTGTTCTTCCTGTTTTAGTTTCCTATCGAACAGGGCGTTTTTCGTCTCTTCTGCTTCACGGTTGGCGTCTCGCCGTACCAGAAATGTCTCATAGTCGCAGGTCTGATCAAACAGGCTGCCCCGATCGATCTCCACTATCCGAGTAGCGATTTTCTGCAGGAACATCCGGTCGTGAGTAACGAAGATCAAGGCACCCGTAAACCGAACCATCATCTGTTCCAGTTCCTTGATGGAATCGATATCCATGTGGTTACTTGGTTCATCAAGAAGGAGGATATCCGGCTCGCCGACAAGCGCCCTCGTCAAGAGCACTTGACGTTTTAGGCCGGCGGAAAGAGAACTGAAAGGGCGGTCAGCGTCCACCCCAAGTTGGGAGAGGTTTTTGTTGACCTGTTCCCTCTTGTACCACACCCCTTCCATATCAAGGTCGTCGTGAATGCGGTCCAATTCTTCGCGTATCGGTGGGGTGCCTTCAGTCAGCAACTTGCCGCTGGGGGATGGGTTCGGTGCGGCCAGGTCAACGTATTCTCTGCTTCCGCTGGCGATTACATCAAACACGGTTCCGGGTAAATCATGGGGCACTTCTTGTGAAAGATAGGCAGAGCGGATGCCTTTTTGGACTGTAACAGCGCCGGAGTCTGGTTTGACTCTTCCCTCTATCAGCCGCAGTAAAGTAGTTTTCCCTGACCCGTTCCTGCCTACCAGGCCGACCTTTTCTCCTCGCTCAATGGTTAAGTTGACCTCGTCAAAAATCGGGACGCCAATAAAGGCAAGGGATATACCTTGCATACTTAAGAAGGCCATAAAAGGAAGTTACCTTGCCATCACTATTTTCTTAACGCGACCCACTTGACCGATTTTCAACAAGGCTTTTATGCCCTGTCTTGAAGGGATATTTTGAAAGTCCAGACTCTCGATGAAATCGGACCTGCCGAAGGGCTGTCGTTTATGCGCAATCATGGTTCGACGGAGCTCACCACGAACGGCTGAAGTCCAAGACTATCAACCGCAGAACCGTGATGCCAGCAACCCCCGCTCGTCCTGATCTCCGACAGAGGTCGAGGGTCTCGATGAAATCGGACCTGTCGAAGGGCCTCTGCGCAACCATGGTACAACGGAGCTCAGCACGAACGGTTGGCACCAGGATTGATTCGCTCTAGGATCAGACAGCGACTGGAACAATCTTGGGTTTCTAAAAAATGGCTCTTAGCCCCCGTAAACAGTTCTCCCGCCACGTATCTTGAGTTTGGCTAGCCCCCGTAAACAGTTCTCCCGCCAACTATGGTCCGCTCGATAGCGATGTCCTTGATCCCAAGCGGGTCTATCTGTACCGGGTCGCTGCCCAAGACCACCAGGTCTGCCAACTTTCCGACCTCGACCGAACCTTTGATGTTTTCCTCGAAGGATGCGTAGGCGCCGTTGATGGTGTACAACCGCAGCGCTTCTTCGACCGATATCTTCTGATTGGCGCCCCATTCTTTACCCGTGCTGTCGGTGCGGGTCACACAACTCTGAATGCCCAGCAGCGGCTCGAACGGGCCGGGCGGGTAGTCGGTGGCCCCGGTTGAGACCACGCCCGAGTCTATGAAAGACCGTTGGGCGAACATCCACTCCAGCCGCTCCTCGCCGTAATAGCGCATCTTCTCGCCGTGGTGGTAGACGTAGGTGCAGAATGGTGTGGCGATAACCCCCAGCGCTTTCATTCTCGCGAGCAACTCCGTATTAACCAGGGTACAGTGCTCGATGCGGTGCCGGGCGTCGGAACGGGGGTGGGCTTTCTGGGCCTTTTCGTAGGCGGTCAAGACCATGTCGATCGTCAGGTCGCCGTTGGCGTGGATGCAGACCTGGAAGCCAGCCCGGTGCATGTCCATCACCTGCTGTTCGATCTCGTCTTGCTCCATGGCCAAGATACCGTGGTCGCAAGTGGAACCTATGTAGGGCTCAGACAGGTAGGCAGTACGCGATGCGATTGCGCCGTCTGCCACCATCTTGATGCCGCCGACTCGCAGCATATCGTCACCCAAGCCGGTCTTGATTCCCGCATCGCGCAGCGCCGGGAACTGCGGATACCACATCAGGGCGTAGACCCGGAGGCTCAACTCCCCCGCGGCGTACCCATCTTGATAGGTCTGGAATTCCTCGGTCGTCACCCTAGCGTCATGAACACTGGTCAGGCCGACCCGGTTCAGCATGTTGCAGATGGTCCGCAGGCCCTCGCGGCGTATCTCCTCAGTGTCTACCGGAATGAGACTGAAACGGACGTGGTCGATGGCACGTTCGTAGACTATGCCGTTCAACTTTCCGGTATCCGGGTCACGGCCCAACCTGCCGCCGGGCGGGTCTGGGGTTTCATCGTTGAACCCACCAGCTTCTAAACCGGCGGTATTCATGTAATAGACGTGCCCTGCCCGGTGGGACACCATGATCGGGTGGTCCGTCGATACCGCGTCCAGGTCTTCTCGGTATAGATGGCGGCCCTCGTTCGAGGCCGTGCGGTCGGTCTTGGTGTCGTCAAATTTGAACCCCTGCACCCACTCACCGGCTGGGGTTTTGGCGGCGCGCTCTTTCAGTCCGGCTTGAACCTGCTTCATGGTCGGCACGTCGCAGTCGGCGGACATCACGTGTTTGATCCCGCTGCTCAGCACATGGATATGGCCATCGATGAACCCCGGCAACACCAGCTTGCCGCCCATGTCCACTATCTTCGTGTCCGGCCCGATCAAGCCTTCAATGTCCTCGTTGCTGCCAACCCCGGCGAACCTGCCGTGAGTCATGGCTACCGCCTGCGCCCGGGGGTTCTTGGAATCCATAGTCATGATGTTGGCATTCTTGACAACCGTCTCGGCCTTGCCGTTGGAGGTGGACATAGAGGGTCTCCCTAAGCTACTTGGATGGTTGCCGTAGCACCGGCCATTATAGGCTTTTGCTTACCTGGGTGCACAGTCGCCTGATTCTAATCCCACCCTAGTCACAAGAGAACAAAATCCCTTCCCTCGTCGCAAAGGGGGAAGGTTAGGATGGGGGCGTTTGCTGAGAAGTTAAGTACCTTTGCAGGATCAACATCGCCGCTGTCTCGTCGACCGATGCCCGATCTCTGGAAGGCTCTACTCCAGACTCCCGCAGCAGTCCTTCAGCCTCGACGCTGGTGTAACGCTCGTCCATCTCATAGACCGCCAGTGGTGACTCATCGCTGATGGCACGGCGCAGGGCTCGGATGAAGCCGCGGGCCAGTTTGGCAGCAGTATCCGGTTTGCCAGCCATGTTATGGGGGACGCCGACGACCACGCCTCGGGCTTTGCGTTCCTGGGCGGAGAAAATAACCTGCCGGACGTCCTCAGCGAGTTTACTGCGGACGATATGCCCGGCCGGGAGCGTCATGCCGCCGGGGCCGCTGACCGCCAGGCCGATGCGGCGTTCGCCAAGGTCAAGCGCGATCAGCTTTGGTTCGTCGGCCATCCCGGTCTTAGGACAATCCCTGGCGTACCAACGCCGGGACTCCGCTCAGGGCTTCGTCGACCTTCTCCGGCTGCTTGCCGCCGGCCTGGGCCATCTCCGGCCGTCCACCACCGCCGCCGCCCATGACCTTGGCGGTATCCCGGGCGATGTTCCCGGCGTGGAGCCCTTTTTCCACCAGGTCAGGGGTGACCATGGCGATCAGGATGGGGCTGTCTTCGACCACGGCAGCCAACACGACCACGATGCTACCCAACTTGTCTCTGAGGAAGTCGGCCATCTCGCGCATCCCGTCGGCGCTGCCAGCCGAGGTCCGGCCGGCAACCAACTTAACGCCGTCGATGTCCTGCACCTGGTCGAGGAGTTCTTCAGCCTCGCCGCGCAGGGAGGTCTTCTGGAAACCCTCCAACTGCTTTTTGAGGTCCTCGTTCTCCTGCATGAAGCTGTCCAACCGTGTCTCCAGATCGACAACCGAGGTCTGGAGCTTTTGAGATATGGCTTCCAGGCGGTCGGACTGTTGCACGAAGAGTTCTTCGGCGGCCCGGCCGGTCACGGCCTCGATACGCCGCATGCCACCGCCGATACTAGACTCTCCCAGCACCACCAGGGTACCGACTTGGCCAGTGGCTGAAACATGGGTGCCACCGCAGACCTCAACGCTGAAAGCGTCATCGTTTGCCATCGTTACAACCCGCACCACATCGCCGTAACGGTCGCCGAAGAAGGCTAATGCGCCCTCACGAACCGCTTCGCTGTAGCTGGTCTCATGGGAGGTTACGGTCAGGTTGCCGCGCACTTTGTCGTTGGCCAGAGATTGCACGGACAGAAGCTCGTCCCTGGTCAGGGCGCTAACATGGCTGAAGTCGAAGCGGAGCCGCTCCGGCGCAACGAATGATCCCGCCTGCCGGACGTGAACTCCCAAAACCGATCGCAAGGCCGCGTGCAAGATATGGGTGCCGCTGTGGTTCCGGGACGAGTCCAAGCGTCTTGCTAGTTCCACAGTGGCGGTTATGGAGTCGCCCACCGATATCTCGCCCAGGTCGACCGTTCCGCGCTGGACGATTAGACCGGCCACCGGACTCTGTGTGTCCTCCACCGCAACGACGCCGTTGGGGCCGCTGATCAGACCGCGGTCGCCCAATTGCCCGCCGCCCTCGGCATAGAACGGGGACTGGCTGATCACCACTTCCACCTGCTGTCCCTGCACGGCGTGATCTATCGAAAGCCCGCCGGACAGGATGGCGGCGATCTTGGACTCCTGCTCTATAAGGTTGTACCCGACGAACTCGCTGGCGCTAAGTCCCAAGTCCGAGTAAGAGGTCTGCATCTCCATGGCGCCGGAGAACGAGCCGGAGGAACGGGACTGCTCTTTCTGAGCTTCCATCTCCCGCTCGAAGCCTTCCATGTCGACTTCCAGTCCGTGTTCCTTGGCTATCTCGGCGGTCAGTTCCGGCGGGAAACCGTAGGTGTCGTAGAGGACAAATGTCTCGGATCCTGTAATCACACGCGTGGCGCGGCCGATGTCAGACTCTGCATTTCGAGTCTTCTCCGTTATTTGGCGAACAAGTTCGCGTTTATCTGACGGCGGCTGATCAACAATGCTCTGCAGAAATATAAGCAAATCTTTTGCCGGCTTCTGAGCTTCCGCGGTAGCTTCTGATCTTTGGTTTTCATCGCCGGAATAAGTCCACAGAAAATTTGCAGGCAATAGCAGACTTTCCCAAAAATCCTCAATTGCTTCCTTTAAGATATTTTGGACTGTGTCATCAGATTGTGTAGAGTCAGTTGCCTCTTTGAGTTTTGTTTGTAGTTCAGAAAATCCTAGAGATAGAGGCCCTCGCCAAGCAAATACGGTTCCATCCATTACGGTCAAACCAGTGTCCAACGTTCGCCCGAACCGCTCTTCTTCAAGGAGAATAACCCGCTGGATGAAATCCTCGTTCTCGGAGAGTTCTTTGTAGACGCCGCTGAACTGGGGGATGGTCACTGCCACGACCTCGGTCAAGAACGCCCCATCGAGGCCCAATTGGCGGCCGTAGCGGATGGCTCGCCTGATGACTCGGCGTAAAACGTATCCCCGGCCTTCGTTACCGGGCACAACACCGTCGCCGATCAAGAAAGCGGCCGCGCGAGCGTGCTCCACCACCACCCTCATCGCGTAGTCGGTGTCGGTGTCCACGCCGTAGGTCTTGCCGGTCAGTTGGCCGACCCGGTCGATGATCGGGACGAACAGGTCCGTCTCGTAGATGTTCTGCTTGCCCTGTAGGATGACCATCGCCCGTTCCAGGCCCATGCCGGTATCGACAGAAGGGGCGGGCAGTGGTGTGCGGACGCCGCCGGTGTCCTGGTAGAACTGCATGAAGACCAGGTTCCATAGCTCCACGAACCGTTCGCAGTCGCAGTTGGGGTGACAGCCGTCGATGGATGATGTCTCGCCGGATACCAGCTCTCTGCGAAACTGGGCGGTCAGGTCGTCGGGCGGCATCATGCGGCCGTTATGACAGCCCTTCTCAGAGCCGCCGTCATAGTGGACCTCGGAGCAGGGGCCGGTGGGTCCTTCGTTGCCGGCGGGGCCCCACCAGTTGTCTTTGTCTCCGTAGCGGTAGATGCGCTCTTCGGGGACTCCCACCTGGTCTTTCCAGATACCGTAGGCTTCTTCGTCATCAAGGTGAATGGTTACGTATATTCGCTCTGGATCCAGCTTGAACAGTTCGGTGACCAACTCCCAGCAGTAGGCCACTGCGCCTTCTTTGAAGTAGTCGCCGATGCTGAAGTTGCCCAGCATCTCAAAGAAGGTCAGGTGTTTGTGGTCTCCGACCTCGTCAATGTCGGTAGTTCGGAAACTCTTCTGGCTGCTGGTGAGCCGCTTAGAGGGCGGTGTCTGCTCGCCCATGAAGAAGGGCTTGAACGGGACCATGCCGGCGCTGGTGAACAGCAGGGTTGGGTCGCCGGCCGGTATCAATGAAGCGGAGGGCATATGTTGGTGCCCTTTGCTCTCAAAAAACTTGATGAAAGAATCTCTGATCTGGTCGCCGTTCATGGGTTTCCTTTTGGTAATTCGAGAATTTTCTAGACCGTGCATTTCCAGATTTACGGTCGTTCAAACCCGCTGCTCTGTCGAAAAGTAGCGTCCAATGTTACGGAATCGCACTCTTGGGAGGTCGAATTGAATTGTATTTGACCAGGCATAGGCAGTCAACGGTTATTGGCTCCGGCCAGGCTGTACTTGGGGTGCTGCAAATGTCCTTAAAAACTGGTTTCAGGTTGCTATTATCTCGCTTGACCCTTACCCCCAACACCCGTAAGATTTACTTGACGGACGCGAATTATGTCATCCTAAACGTGTCCACTGTCGGTTCAGTAGGAGGTGTTGATGGACTCCAGCATTATCGGCAAGATTGAAAAGGCCAAACAGTACGCCGAAGAAAAAGACCGAGTAAATATCACGAGTTTCGCCGCTACATTTAAGGGTAACCACGACCAGCATGATGTCCGTTTTGAAGACGGAGCCTGGCGTTGCGATTGCAATTTCTTCGCCAGCAGGGACGTTTGTAGCCACACCATGGCCCTGCAGAGAATCCTTGAAGAGATGATTGCCAGGCAGCCGGAGCCAGCGATCGCAGTTTAGGAAGTCCGGCCAACGATTTGGGGCGGCCCAGTGCACAGGCCGCTTAAGAGACCAGCAATAAGAAAAGGATCTCCTCAGAAACAAGGAGGTCCTTTTCTTATTGCTGGTTCGCTAGGATAAACGCCGGTTAATCAAAGCCCGTTGACAGGGGAGAGTGGGCCTACTAAACTCCCCTATAGCCTTGAACGATTACTCAGTATTTAAGAGAATTTGTTAGATTTTTATAGGTTTTTACAGCCTTCCGGCCTGATTATCTCAGTCTGGTGAAGGCTCTAAACTCGGTCTGTCCATGATAATCACAGCACAATTCGGATCCGCCCAGTGAGCGGCCAAGTCCCGAATAGTGACCAGAGTAATACCCCCGGAGAGAACTTGGATTTCCTAGTCGTTGGACTGAACCACCGGACCGCCCCAGTTGAGGTCCGGGAACGCCTTGCACTGAATAAAGAGCAACTCCCCGAAGCGCTCAATGCCATGAGCGACCTGGGCGTGCCTGGCGTTATCCTGTCCACCTGCAACCGATCCGAGTTCTACACCCTCGACCTGCCAGAAGATGGCTCGCTCGACGGCGCCGACAAGGTGAAGGCGTTCCTGGTCGAGAAATTCGGGATCTCACTCCTGGATGTCGACCGCTACCTCTACGTCTACCGCGGCTACGAATGCATCCACCACCTCTTCCGCGTGGCCTCCAGCCTTGATTCCATGATCCTGGGCGAAGAGCAGATCATCGGTCAGGTGCGTGACGCCTACGAAGCCGCCACCACCGCCGGTACAGCCCAAGGCCCCCTGGCACAGCTATTTCAGCAAGCGCTTAGAGTGGGACGCCGAGTCCGCCGCGAAACGGGCATCAGCAGAAACGCCCTATCGGTCAGCCGCGCCTGCGTTGAGTTGGCAAAGTCTGTCCTAGGCGATCTCACCAACCGCCGAGTGCTGGTCGTTGGGGCCGGCGAGGCGGGAGAACTGGCCGCCGAGGTGTTGAGTTTGTCCGGTGTCACCGACATCACCGTAACCAACCGCACATTCCAACGGGCCGAAGAACTAGCCGCTAGCCTGTCGGCACGGGCGCTGCCCTTCGACGGCATGCCCAAAGCTCTTCAGGACACCGACATCGTCATCGGCTGTACCGGTTCACCCGGATACGTACTACAGGCAGACCTGATCGGTGCCACCATGGCCGCCCGCCCCGACCGGCCGCTCTTCCTCATCGACATCGCCGTCCCCAGAGACATCGACCCCGAAGCCGCACACGTCCAGAACGTGTTCTTGAACGACGTCGATGACCTGGAATCGGCGACCCAGGCCAGCCGGGAAAAGAAGGCCAAGGAAGCCGAATGGGCCGAGGAACTGGCCACCGGCGAAGCGCAGCAGTTCCGCCAGTGGTGCCTGGACCTAGAAGCCCTGCCCACAGTCATCGAGCTACGTCACCGCGCCGACCAGATACGCTCATTGGAACTCCACAAGACCGTCCGGAAGCTCAACGGCAAGCTGGACGAAGACGCCCTGGAATCTCTGGACGCCATGACCCGGGCCATCGTGAACAAGTTGCTCCACGACCCGACCATGTTCCTCAAAGAACGCAAGGGCCCCGAGGAACTTCAGGTGGCACGAGACATATTCCAATTGAGTGACGAGGGCCACAAAAGCCCCGATTAAATCGCGTTCGTCCTCCTCAGGGAAGGCTCTCAGGCGTCCTTACCGCTTCTCCCCCTGCCCTCACACCGTGAAACCGGCTATAATAACTCACCGGTAATAACGGATTGTTATGTCATTAGTCGAGAAATACGCCCTACTCCCAGAAGAGATCGACCGCCAGAGCATCGAGGTCGTCGAAGCCAGTCTGCCTCAGTTGGACGGCCTCACACCCGAAGAACGCTACGTGGTATGCCGCATCGTGCGGGCTGAAGGCGACCCAGAGATATCCAAGGCCGTCGGGTTCAGTCCCGGCGCCGTGGACTTGGGCATCGCCGCCATCAAAGCCAAAGCAGCCGTGGTAACCGACGTGCGCATGGTTGAGGTCGGCATCTCCAAAGCCCTGCTCAGCAAGTGCGGCCTCACAACTTACTGCCAGATCGACACGCCAAACACCGCCGCGCGGGCCAAGACCGACGGCACCACCCGCTCTGTGGCTGCGATACGGGAGCTGACACCCCACCTGGACGGCGCTATAGCCGTGGTCGGCAACGCCCCCACCGCCCTCCTGGCATTGTTGGACATGATTCAAGAAGGCAAGGTCTTGCCGGCGCTAGTCATCGGCATGCCTGTGGGCTTCATCGCCTGCGCCGAGTCCAAGGCCGAACTGGCCAAGGTGGACGTGCCCTACATCTCCGTCTGGGAGAAACGTGGCGGCAGCTCGGCAGCGGCAGCAACGGTCAACGCTCTGCTGGGATTGGCACTCCAAGAGGTTTCCTTGTGAACGAGCCCGTGAACGAGAATAACAACGGCGATGGCCGCTGGGGAGTGGTCCTACTTGGCCACGGCAGCCAACGCGGAACCAGCAAAGCCGAGTGCTCCTGCGCCTGGTTGCAGAAAGACACACCCGAGTGGTGCCAGGACTGCCCCAGCACGCCCGACGGCCTCCGCCAAGCAGCTAACACCCTCCAGGGAATGCTGGAACTGGACCAGTCTCAGATGGTCCTGTCGTGCCTTGAGTTCATCGAGCCGTTCCCTCCCGAAGCGGTGAAGATGCTGGACGAACGGGGTATCCACAACGTCGTGTTGGCCCCATTCCTGCTGGGTAACGGCAAGCACGCCACCCTGGAGATGAAAGAGATCATCGAAGAGGTCCAAGGCCAATTGCCGGGGGTGCAGTTGCACCTGGCAGCCGGCTTTGGCACCGACCCCGATCTAGCGGAAATCGTGGTCCAGCGGGTCCGTGAATTGGAAGGTTCTGCAGAGACCACCGGCACCGGCTCCGGCCCCAAGGGCATCCTGCTGGTCAAAGCCGGGACCAAGACCGAATACGACGACTGCATCTGGTTGGAGGAATTGGGCCAACTGGTCGAAGCCAGTCTCGGATCGGACTACGCCGTTGCCGTGGCCCAGTCCCATTACGGAGACCCGACCATGGATTCAGCGGCCGCCAAGCTGGCCGAGACGCGCGGCGTTACGTCCATCATGTGCGTCCCCTACCTCTTCTTTCCCGGCATAATCCTGCAGCGCAACGTCATCGGCGGGATGGAGCAGATCAAAGAGCGGTATCCCAATGTCGTTATGTCGGTGACCCCACCGCTGGGCGTTGAAGACAAAATCGTGGCCATCACGGCCAATCGTGTGCGCCAGGTCTGGAGCCAGGCGGCCCCATGAGCCCGGCTGACAAAGACCCGGCCAAACCGGGCTATACGGGCCCAGAGAGCGACTACAGCCGCCCAACGGTCCGGGGCAAGGGCTTGCGCACCGGCTACACAACCGGCGCCTGCGCCACAGCCGCCACCAAAGCTGCAGCCACGGCCTTGCTGACTGGAAACCCGGTCGAAAAAGTAACCATCCACCTGCCCATGGGCAGCGACGTCGAGTTCACTTTGAACCGTTGTGAATGGACCGACCGCACCGCCGGCAGCGAAAAAGTCCTTTGCTCGGTGATCAAAGACGGCGGAGACGACCCAGATGCCACCCACGGCGCGGAGATCTGCGCCACCGTCTGGTTCGATTCTGACGCGAAAACCGAAGCGGGTGTCACCATCAAGGGCGGAGTCGGCGTCGGCATCGTGACCTTCCCCGGCACCGGAATCACAGTTGGTGAACCGGCAGTGACCCGGGTGCCGCGGCGAATGATCACCGAGACAGCCCTGGAAACCGCCAAGGCCAACGGGTTGGAACAGGGCAAAGAGATAATCGTCGAGCTATCCGTTCCCACCGGCGAAGAGGTGGCATTGAAGACCACCAACGCCCGCCTGGGTGTCATCGGCGGAATATCCATCCTGGGCAGCACCGGAGTGGTGCAGCCCTACTCCACAGCGGCCTGGCGCGCCAGCGTGAACCTGGCGGTAGACGTCGCCGGCACCAACAAGATTGACCACATGGTGCTCGCCACCGGTCTAGCCAGTGAGGAGTTCGCCAAGAACCACCTTGATCTGCCCGACATGGCCTACGTTGGTATCGGGATATTCAGCGGTGCGGCCCTCAAACGGTGCGTTGCCCGGGGTTTCAAGCGCGCCACCCATGTCGGTATGGTCGGTAAATTCTCCAAGATGGCCATGGGGCATTTCGTGACCCATGTCGCCGGAAATAAAGTCGACACTAAATTCCTAGCGGGCCTGGCCGGACAGTGCGGCGCCTCCAAGAAATTGCAGCAAGAAATGGCCGCGACCAACTCCGGCCGGCACTTCGGAGAGATAGCTCTGGCCAACGACCAACTTGCGCTGTTCACCCTGATGAGCCAGATGGTCTGCGACGAGAGCCACAAGCTGCTGGGAGAAGACGCGGACAAGCTGATCGTCGATGCCATGTGCTTCGATTTCGACGGCACATTATTGGGCTACGCCTCAACATCGCCCGAAGGCATCCCCATGGTCTCGGCCTCAGGAACGCCTTCCAATGGTTAAGGATCTGCCAGAGATACGCCGGTCTTTAGGCCTGCCCGACGACGCATTTGAGCAGCGCCGGCCCTACAAAGGTCAGATCACAAAGCGGGAAGTGCGCGCCGTGAGTCTCTACTCCCTGGGTCTGCGTCAAGACAGCGTGGTCTGGGACATCGGCGCTGGGACGGGCTCCGTCTCCGTGGAAGCAGCGCTCATCGCCAACCACGGCCAGGTCTTTTCCATCGAGCGCGACACCGACTCGCTACCGTTGTTGGAAGCAAACGTGGCCCGATGGGGCTCTGAGAACATCCGCATCGTTTCCGGAGAAGCGCCCGGCATAATGGAAAATCTGCCTAGCCCCGACTCGGTATTCGTCGGCGGCAGCGGCGGCAATCTGTCCGAGATATTGAACTATTCAGCTTCCCGCCTTAATCCCAATGGCACGATCGTGGTGAACCTGGCCGTCCTGGACCGCACTCAAGAAGCCTACCGCTTGCTAAAGGGCCTGGGCTTGGAAGTGGAACTCACGCAGGTGACCTCGTCCCGCGGCAAAGAGATGCCCGACGGCGCGGTACGTCTGGAGTCATTGAACCCGGTCTTTATAGTCTCTGGCCGGCGCGGAAACTAGGCGGCGATATGACTCAAAACGCCAACAAGATTGGCTGCCTCTACGGCATCGGCGTTGGCCCCGGCGACCCCGAGCTGATAACCCTGAAAGCGCTTAAGGCGCTGCAGAGCGTACCGGTCATCTGTGTGCCACAAGCGGCCAACCGGCCCGACAGCTACGCCCTGAGCATTGTCAAAGATTATGTAAAGCCAGAGCAGGAGATACTGCGGGCGCCCTTTCCTACCGACGACGCCGATGGCGCAGCCCAGGTCTGGTGGGAAGCCTCGGAGTTGGTGGTCGAGAAGCTGAAAAAAGGGCAGGATGTGGCCTTCTTAACTGAAGGCGACCCCATGCTCTTCAGCACGTTCTCCTACGTTCTCGCCGGTGTCCAGGAATTATGCCCCGAAGCCCGCGTTGAAATCATCCCCGGTGTATCATCGGTGATGGCCGCGGCGGCAAGCTCCGGCGTTCCATTGGTGACCCACGGGCAGAAATTAGCCATCCTGCCGGCGGCCTACGGGTTGGATGACCTGTCGGAGGCCACATCCAATTTCGATACGGTAGTATTGATGAAAGTCAGCCCCATCATCATAAAAGCCCTGGCTGACTTAGAAGAGCTTGGCCTGACCGGAAGCACCACCTACGTGCGCCGGGTCAGCACAGACCGCGAAAAAGTTATCCGAGACATCACGCAGATCAAAGACGAAGACATGGACTACTTCTCCCTCTTAATTGTGAAGGGGAAAACTCAGGAAGACACCAAGGAAACCAAATGACCATTACAGCAAAAGGCAAAGTCTATATAGTCGGCGGCGGCCCGGGTGACCCGGAGCTGCTGACATTGAAAGCAAAGCGGATCATCGAGGAGGCCGACGTGGTTATCTTCGCTGACTCCTTGGTGCCACCCGAAGTGGTGGGGTTCGCCAAAGAAAGCGCGCAGGTCGTCGGCAGCAAAGAGATGAACCTGGACGAGATCATGGAACTCGAGCTGAGCGCCGTTCGCGAGGGCAAAATGGTTGCCCGGGTGCAGAGCGGCGACCCATCGATCTACGGGGCCATCCTAGAGCAGATGCGTATCCTGGACAAAGAGGGCGTCGATTTCGAGATCATCCCCGGCGTCAGTGCGGCCTTTGCCGCCGCCGCGGTGCTCAGGTCGGAACTGACAGTGCCGGAAAAGTCTCAGACCGTGATCATGACCCGCATGGAAGGCCGGGTAGCCATGCCCAAGGGAGAACAGCTCAAGGACCTGGCTGCACACGGTTGCACCATGGTCATCTTCCTCAGCATCACCCGCATGACCAAGGTTGTCCGGGAACTCACGTCATCGGGTTACACCGAAGACACACCGGTGGCCGTTGTCTACCGTGTCGGCTGGCCCGACGAACTGATAATCCGGGGAACACTGAAAGACATTGCCGACAAGGTGCGCGCCGCCAAGATAACCCTGCAGGCTCTAATAATCGTGGGCGACGCCGTCGACCCTGGCTTGGACGCCGCCGGCGCGGTCTCCCACCTATATTCGGCCGACTATACCCACCGATACCGGAGGGGCTCAGAAGCCCAGGCCAGTGGCAACGGAAAGGGATAAAACCACAGACAAGACGGCCATCATCGCGCTCACCCGTAATGGGGCCGCGATGGCCCGGAAGTTAGCTGGGTCGTTGGCTGGGAAGCTGGCGGAGTCTTTGGACCGCGAATTCACCCTGTTTATTGACCGCCGCTTTCGCGAGGATGACGACCTAGGCGAACCATTCGACCTCCCCTTGAGGCCGGTAGTGGAACAGGCCTTTGCCGAGCATTCCAGTCTGGTGCTGTTTCTTTCGGCTGGCGCAACCATCCGGCTATTGGCGCCGTTACTTGAAAGCAAACAGGTCGACCCGGCGGTGGTCTGCGTCGATGACGCTGGCACCTTCTGCGTCAGCCTGATCTCAGGCCATATGGGCGGGGCCGATCGTCTGGCCCAAGAGGTGGCCGGCCATCTCAACGCCAGAGCAGTGATAACATCGGCATCCCACGCCTCTGGCACTCTGGCGGTGGACCTGCTCGGCCGAGAGTTTGGCTGGAGAATAAAAGCAGACTCAACGACCATCACCCGCGCCAGCGCGGCCGTGATTAACGCTCAACCGGTCGGGTTCTGGCAGGGTGCCGGAGAGACAAACTGGTGGCCTGAGGGTAAGCCTCTACCGGAGAACATCACGGTTTACCCTGCTTTGGAAGACCTGGCTGCTTCGGCCTGTGCCGCCGCGTTGGTCGTCACCGACAAGACCGACGTATTGGACACGCTGCTGGCGGACAAGATAACCGTGGTCTACCGGCCCCGGAGCCTTGTTGTGGGCATGGGATGCCGCCGGGGCGTGCCGGTGGAGGAACTTGAATCGCTGCTGGCCGAAACCTTCGCGGCGAACAACCTGTCGCAGGAAAGTATCCGCGGCATCTCCACCGCTGAAATAAAACGGGGAGAGCCCGGCCTAGAGCAATTGGCCGAGCGCCACGGAGTGCCCTTAGCTTTCTTCCAGGCAGACGAACTGAACGGGGTGTTTGAGGACAATCCTGACGCGATCACCTCCAAGTCGGAGCGGGCCCACGGTCTGGTCGGAGTTTGGGGGGTAGCCGAGCCATCGGCGCTCCTGACCGCCGGCGCTCAAGAATTACTGGTGACCAGAAAAAATACAAAGCGGGCGACCATCGCCGTCGCCCGGAACAATTTCAACGCGAATTAACGCTTTTGAACGCCATAGGGAGCGCGATTAAATGACCACCCCACAGGGACTCGGAAAGATATATTTGGTCGGCATCGGACCGGGGGATGCCAGGTATCTGGCGCCTGCCGCAAGTGAAGCATTGGCCGACAGCGATGTCATTGTGGGATTCAGGGCCTACATCGAGCAGATAGAAGGACTGATCTCCGGCAAAGAGGTCGTCTCGATGGAACTGGGCCAGGAGTTGGAGCGGGCCGCCGCTGCGGTGGACTCGGCCTACGCTGGGAACTGCGTCGCCGTGGTGTCGTCCGGGGATGCCGGTATCTACGGCATGTCCGGCCCTGTGTTCCGCGTGCTCACCGACCGGGACTGGGACGGCCAATCTCCAGAGGTGGTGACCGTGCCGGGCGTGTCGGCTATGCAGGCGGCCGCAGCGGTGATCGGTTCGCCCTTGATGCAGGACTTTTGCGCCATCAGTCTCAGCGACCTTCTAACGCCGTGGGAGAAGATACGCGGCCGGTTGGAAGCGGCGGGGCAGGGGGATTTCGTCGTCGCCCTCTACAACCCGCGCAGCAAACGGCGGCAGAGTCAGCTACTTGAGGCCAGGGAGATATTGCTCAAGCACCGGCCCGGGAGCACTCCGGTTGGCCTGGTTGGCGACGCCTTTCGACCCGGTCAGCGGGTCAAGATCACCACGCTTCAGGACCTGGAAAAAGATGCCGAATTCGTGGACATGGTAACCATAGTGGTTATAGGAAACTCCACCACCTACATCCACGGTGGAAAAGTTATCACCCCCAGGGGCTACGAAGAAAAAACCAGGTAGATCAAGCGCGACCCACCAGGCGACCCTCGACGACCGAACTCGTTCGCATCGTTGATCTCCTCGTATTTCTACCGCGGCCTACCACTGGCATCCCAGATTTCCTTACCATACTCATACACGATTCATCAGATACTTTCCCTTGGTCTCTGTAACCTTGAACTAGGTAAAAGCTGAGAGTTATCGACACGTAAACCGCCTAACGATCTCTGTATGGCGACCAAAGATAGCTCACGCTGATCGGACCCTTCCGAAGACAACCCAATAGACCACATAATAGAGAACACTGGGTAGGTGGAAAAAATTGCTGGGCAACCACATACTGGTCGTTGACGACGAGCCGAATATCCTCCGATCTCTGACATTCATCCTCCAAAAGGGTGGCTACGACGTTTCGGTCGCAGAGGACGGAGAGGAGGCGATGACAAAGATCCGCGACTTGAAGCCATCCGTCCTGATCTTGGATGTGATGATGCCGAACAAGAGCGGGTACGACGTTTGTCGCGAGGTTAAATCTGACCCTGTATTACGTGACATCCACGTGGTTATGTTGACTGCCCAAGGCCAAGAAGGCGACAGGGAAGTTGCACTAGCCCACGGAGCGGACGAGTACATCAGCAAGCCGTTCAGTCCGATCCAGATACTGACCAGGATGAATGAACTGCTCGGATAGGCGCCTTAACACGAAACAAAATCGGTCCATTCATAACGCCAGTGTCACAAATTTTTGATCGCGGAGATGCTCCAACAGATATCAGGAGATCAGGCATCTTGCTAGAGGCCCGAACCACACAAACCACCCACGCCGCTACTCCTAAGCGGCGTTATATTTTTATTGCCCTGCTGGCGGCGGCTGGCAGCGCCCTTTCTATCTTGGCGTTTGCCGTCGTGCTGGGATTCGAGCGTGACCGGCACCAACAGGATTTCGCATCACAGTCAGCCGGCAGGATCGCGATCCTTCAGACAGAGATCGACGCCCATGTCGCGGTGCTACATTCCTTAGACTCTTTTTACTCGGCCTCGGATTCGGTCAATCGTCAGCAGTTTGGAGAGTTCGCCAAAAACGAATTGAATTCCCATCCGATGCATCCGGGAATCCAGGCACTGGAATGGATTCCGCTGGTAACAAAAGATGAAAAGGCCACCTTTGAATCTGCGGTTCGGGCCGAAGGTTTTGCCAACTTCCAAATAAACGAGCAACATCCCGAAGGTCGCCTTGTACAGGCTGGAGAGCGGCTCGAATATTTTCCGGTGAACTACATCGAGCCCTATTCCGAAAACGAGGCCGCCCACGGCTTCGACATTGCGTCGAACCCCTCTCGACTCGCGGCTCTAAATGAGGCCCGCCAAAGTGGCGAACCTGTAGCCACGCAACGGATTTCCCTGGTTCAGGAGCGGGAAGACCAAAACGGGTTCCTAGTGTTTGCTCCTATTTACCAGAAAGGGCTACCTCTATCAACTCCACAGTTGCGCAGTGACGCTCTATCCGGATTCGTCCTCGGTGTGTTTCGGGTCGGTAATCTGGTCAATGGTGCTTTGGCAATCTCGAGGTCGGGTCCATCGGCAGGGAACTATGGATTCTTCCTCTTTGACCGCTCTGCGCCAGAGGGATCCCAGACATTGATGACCCTTGCCGGTGGAGCTGGATCCGGCGAGATCGAGTCTGGCCAATTGGCATACACCGGTTCCTTGAGCGTCGGCAACCGTATCTGGGAAGCCAACTTCACCGCTCCGCGCCAATCCCTTCTAGCCATCTGGCAACCGTGGTCCGCGCTCTCAGCTGGATTGAGTTTGACCATCATCGTCCTTGCCTATCTGCTACTGGCGATGCAAAGAGAGACCAGGACCCGATTATTGGTGGAACAGCGCACACGGGAGCTATCCGAGACCAACCAGCAGTTGGAAGAGGAGATACTCGACCGGTCGAGGGTCCAACTAGAGATGGTGGGATTGTATGAGATATCCCGTATCTTCTCCGCCGAGGGAGACTTCGAAACCAAAGCCACCGAAGCGTTGGAAAAACTGGCCGTTCTGGCATCCGCCGACTGGGTCACCCTCAGATTGCCCAAGGAAGATGCGCCTGGTTTGCATCTGGTAGCCGCAGCCGGCCCGGCGGTGGGAAAATTCCCGCCGACCCAGGTCTTCACCGAGGCGTTCACTGAGGGGACGATCATGGTGATCGATGATTACTCATCTCATGCGACCGCTTCAAAACGTCTCACCGACCTGGGCATGAGGTCGATGGTGATACTGCCCGTGAGAGCCAGCGAACGTATCTCCGGCCTGATCACCGTGATCTCCAGGGAAAAGCGCCACTTCAACCCAGAGCTCGTGGCACTATTGACCGCCGTAGGTGAAGGGCTCGGCGTGTTGCTTGATAACTCCCTGCTCCACGAAGAGACCGAACGCTCCCACCTGTCCCAGCGCCGGCTGTCGGATGAGCATGAGGTGATGGCCGAGATCGGTCGTGTTATCGGCTCTTCGTTGGATATGGAGGATGTCTTTGAACAATTTGCACAGCAGGCCCGTGGCCTGATTCCCTTCGACCGATTGGAGATTACGCTGATAGCCAGGGACCACGAGTACGATGAAGTCGCCTTCAGCACATCGCCGTCTGCAACTACAGATGAGACCGCCGTTTCAACTCTCCTGGATGGGTCGTTGACCAGGCTGGTGGCTTCCAGCATGGGCGGATTGATCATTCAGGGACTTGGACCGGAAGCGATTCGTTCCGAACATCCATGCCTAGCAGATTCGTTGGATGCCGGGCTGCGATCGTGGTTGATCGTGCCGCTGATGCACCGCGACAGAGCGATCGGAGCGTTGTTCATCGCTGCCAATGAGGAGTCGGCATTCAACCAGCATGATCTCGACCTGGCCGCGCGCATCGGTAACCAGATTGCCAGTGCCATCTCAAACTCCCACCACTACCAAGAAGGTAAAAAACTGGAGTATGACGCTGGCGTACTAGCCAATCTTGGGCGTATCGTCAACTCTTCCATGGACATCAGCGAGGTCTACGAAACGTTCGGCGAAGAGATTCAAAAACTCATCCCCTTCGATCGCATGTCCCTTAGTTTCGCCAACTATGAGAACCAAACTATGTCGCCGACCTGGGTGATCGGGACGGACGTCCCCGGCCTCCGGGAGGGTGATGCCTTCCCGATGACCCGGTCCCTTGCCGGGGAAGTAGTCCGGACCAAAACCTCCTACTTGTTGGAAGCCGATTCTGAGCCTTACCTAGAGCTTAAATTCCCTGGACTAGTACCGGCATATAAAGCCGGCACCGTCTCCTTTATGGCCGTTCCGCTGCTATCCCGAGATGTGGTCATAGCAGTCCTCAGGGTAGGGTCAAAGCAACGAGGCATCTATACCCAACGGCATTTGGAATTGCTGGAGCGCATCGGCAATCAGATTGCCGGCGCCATCGCCAACGCGGACCTCTACGCCCAACAGAAAGTTGCTGAGGACGCCCTGAGGGAACGTGAGGCACGCCTCCGTGGAATAGTGGAATCCGCCATCGACGGAATCATCACGATCGATGAAAAAGGCTCTGTGGAGTCCTTCAACAAAGGGGCCGAGATCATCTTTGGCTACGCCTCCGCCGAGGTGGTCGGCAACAATATTAAGATGTTGATGCCCTTTCCGTACCACGGCCAGCACGATGGTTACTTGAAGATGTTCAAGGACACCGGCGAAAAGCGAATCATTGGACAGGGCCGGGAGGTCGCCGGACGCCGGAAAGACAACACACAATTCCCAATGGACCTGTCGGTCAGCGTAGTGGAGCTGGTCGAAAAACGCATCTACACCGGCATCATTCGCGACGTCACAGAAAGCAAGATACTGCAACAGGAGATAGAACAGCGCGCCAAGGAACTGGAGAAAGCCTACGCGGAACTCCAGACTCTGGATAAGATGAAAGACGAATTCATCTCAACGGTCTCCCACGAACTCCGCACTCCGCTGACGTCCATCAAGGGCGCGGCTGAGATTCTCCTCAACTACAGAGACGAAGACCCGGCAACCCAGGTGGAATTTCTCAGCATCATCGACAACGAAAGCGACCGGCTAACCAGGCTGATCAACGATGTGCTCGACCTATCCCGGATCGAATCAGGTGAGATGCGGTGGGAGATTTCCCAAGTGGACGTGAAGGGTGTTATCGAAACGGCCGTGCTCGGCACTCAAGCCCTAACCGTGCAGAAGAACGTGAAGGTCGAAGTCGACTCCGTAAATGACCTGCCTTCAGCAATCGCCGACCCAGATAAATTGGTCCAGGTGATTACTAACCTATTAAGTAATGCGGTGAAATTCACGCCCAACGGTGGGCTTATCCGCGTTCAGTCCCGCCTGCAGCCTGGCCCCCGGCAATCATCCGGGCAGCGAATGGTGGAGATCAGTGTCTCCGACAACGGCGTCGGCATTCTCAGAACCGAGTTCGACAAGATATTCGGGCGCTTCCAACAGGCCGGCACCTCCCTCTCCGACCGGCCTCAAGGGACCGGGTTGGGTCTCGCCATCAGCAAAGAGATAGTCACGCACATGGGCGGTCAGATATGGGTGGAAAGTGAACTTGGTAAGGGCAGCACGTTCTTCTTCACCGTGCCAACGAGCAGCCCTTCAAGTCCGGTGGCAGACGCGCCTGGCGAGATTAAAACCGAGGCAAGCCAAAACGGAAACCATGCTGCTGAAGTCGATCAACCGCCTTCCTCAACAACCGTTTCTCTATGACCGGCAGAATGTCTTTTCCCGGTAGCTAAAAGACTCTGTCCCATCCCTCTTGACCGGCGTTTGAGACACCAGGCCACCCAACTCTCTTCTCCCGTCCACTCCCTGTGAAGACCGTGTACAATCCGTTGCATCTTTCACGACCAGGTCCAAGTAGGAGCGAGAGCGCAACATGAGACGAAGCGAGTCCCGAATCCTTACCACCCACACTGGAAGTCTACCGCGTTCACCCGAACTTCAGGAGTTGCTGCGCTCCAGACTGGACCCCAACGAGGGCGAGGTGGAGGAGTTCCGCACCGGCGTCGACGAAGGCGTGGCCGATGTTGTGGCCAAGCAGGCAGCCATCGGGATCGACATCATAAATGACGGCGAGCAGGGCCGTGTCCAATATGCCACCTACGTGAAAGACCGGCTGACCGGCTTCGACGGCGAGCAGACCCTCAGGTCCCGCCCCAGGAAAGATATGCTGGACTTCCCGGAATTCGCCATCCAAACCGGGGTATCCTCATCGGCCACCATACCGTGGCCTGCCTGCACCGGCCCCATCGCCTGGAAAGACAAGGACGCCGTGCAGCGGGACATTCAGCGCCTCCAGGCAGCCACCGCCGGGACGAAGGCAGAAGAGGTGTTCATGACCGCAGCCTCGCCCGGAGTGATCGCTAACTTCCTGCACAACGAACACTACGAATCGGATGAGGCCTATCTGTACGCGCTGGCCGAAGTGATGAAGGACGACTACAAGGCCATCGTAGATTCCGGCCTGTTGCTGCAGATAGACTGCCCCGACCTGGCGATGACCCGGATCACCGAGTTCTCGCATCTCAGCGAGGAAGAGTTCATCAAAATAGTCGCGATGCACGTTGAAGTATTGCAATACGCCCTGAGCGGTCTACCCGCAGACCGGATGCGGATGCACCTCTGCTGGGGCAATACCGAGGGCCCTCATCACTATGACGTGCCGCTGAAAGAGATCATCAACACGGTGCTCAAAGTGCCGGTGGGGGCGATATCATTCGAGGGCGCAAATCCACGGCACGCCCACGAATGGAAGGTCTGGCAGGACGTAAAACTCCCCGCAGACAAGGTCATCATCCCGGGGGTTTTGGACACCACCACCAACTTCATCGAGCACCCTGAATTGATCGCCGAACGGATCGTCCGTTATGCCAGCGTGGTCGGCAAGGAAAACATGATGGTCGGCAGCGATTGCGGCTTCGGTACCTCGGCCTGGGGGCGGCGGGTGGAATCACGAATCGCCTGGGCCAAACTGGAAGCCATGGTCGAGGGAGCACGCCTGGCCAGCCAGGAACTATGGTAGGGACCGGCCTCCTCGCAAGAAAACCCATGCCGGAAGACCCGATGGAAGACCCGCAAGAAAACCCATGCCGGAAGACCCGATGGAAGACCCGCAAGAAAACCCATGCCCGAAGACCCTGATGTGCCTGTGACCGAGGCTATAACTGGCGAGCACCGTCTACGCTGGCGTACCTGTCCGCAGCCATGGTGCGCTTGCGGTCACTTCCAGAGGCAACGGGCATGGCGTTGGGACGCCGCTGACGCGCCAGATTCAGTCCTGCTGCAATAAGCTCAAGAAAGTACCGGTAGGCAACTTAGTCCTGCTGCAATAACCTTAAGAAAATACCGATAGGCAACTTAGTCCTGTTGCGAAACTTTGAAAATGAAGGTGATGCTGCGGGTGACCGTCCCATCGAAGTCTTTCTCCGAGCCGTACTCCTCCGTGGATAGCCGCAGCTCCATGCCCAGCCCGCGCATATCGTTGGCCAGTGCTTCCACCCTCCGGCGGACTTCATTTATATCTTTGTCGAGTTCTAACTGGTCATCTGTGGCCATGGGTCTGTTGAACACCTGATCAGGACGCCGCGCACTCGGGAAGGAACACGACGTCCCGTTTAATTTCTTGTACCTAAAGCCGGATTTCTACCTAAAGTCGGCCTTTAGTAATAGACCGAGTTGCCGGTGCCGCCGCCAGCCATGATGACTTCACCGGTCACAGCCCACGACTTATCCGAAGCCAAATAGGCCGTCAGGAAGCCAATCTCAGAGGCGTCTACCATACGGTTGATGTGGTTGGTCCGGGGGGAGCCATCAGTGAAGTCCTGGGCTTCCGCCTCGGCGGGGCTAACACCCAATTCCTTGCCGCGAGCTTCCATCAAACTAACCGTACGCTCAGTGCGGGTTATGCCGGGGTGGATGCAGTTGACGGTGATCCCGAACTTGCCCACCTGTGTCGCCAGAGTCTTGGTCAGATGGACCAAGGACACGTTGCGGGCGCCACCGCTAAGGTTGCCGGCCATCCGGGCGTTGCCGCCGCTGATGTTGATGATCCGGCCCCAAGGCTGTTTCTTCAAGAACGGAAGGGCGGCGCGGGCGCAGCGGAGCGCACCGACGTATTTAACGTCGAAGTCACCGAGCAATTCTTCATCGACGACCGTGTCGATCGGCCCTACGGCGCCCGGAGACCCACCCGGCAACGATGCGCTGTTGACCAAGATGTCCAGACCGCCCAATTGGCTGACAGCCTCGGCCATCACCCGGTCGACGTCCTCGCGGGAGGTGACGTCGAGAGCCATGGGTATGATCTTCCGGCCGGTGATATCTTCAATCTCTTTGGCGGCCTCGTCCAAGGCAGATTTCGTGCGGGACGCGATCACCACGTCACAGCCCTCACGGGCCAATTCCAGGGCGATGGCCTTGCCGATGCCACGGCTGCCGCCGCCTACAAATGCTTTCTTGTCTTTAAGTCCTAGGTCCATTGTTCGGTCTCCTATCTCACTCTCGTCTAACTCTTGATTACCGCCCGGCATTGGGCACAAATCCTTGGCGCATTTTACACAACGCCAGTAACGGCGGCAATCTGGCTTATGACGGCTGCGGAGCTTCCGGCACAGCCTCTTCGATGCGGGTGGTACCGCCGGGCCGGGCTTTGATCAGCGCCAGGACCGAGAGTACCGGCAGGGCCATCATCACCACCATACCCATGGTGTAGGTTCCGGTCAGATCGTGGAAGATGGCCAAGGGCAGCGGGCCCACGGCGGAGGCGCAGAAGTTGATGGTCATCGCTGAGCCTTGCACCTGGCCCAAACCATGACGCCCGTAATAGTGTGCCCATATAACGCCCTGGACGATGTGGTGCATCCCTCCGGAAACACCCATGACCAGCACATAGATCACGGCCATGAACACTGAGTCAACGGCCACCACCAGCACCAATGCGATGAACAGGGACACCATGGCAGAGGCGTAAAGGGCCTTTGGGCCGATGCGGTCTACGACGAACCCAGAGATAAGAGAGCTGACTGCCGAAGACGCGGCAAAGATCACGAACACCCCGGCGGCTAACGTCGCGCTCAGTCCCTTTTCTTCAAATATAGACGTCTGGTGAAAGACCAGCGCCGTCGAAACCAGCCCCGGAGTGCCCAGCGATAACGCCAATAGCCAGAAGTTGACCGAGCTGAAAACCCGTGTGTCCCTGCGGACTCCCTCTGCGGCCATCCTGGTCTCTGACGCGGGCGGTTCGGATGACCCATCGGGGAACATCCCCATATCTTCTGGGCGGTTCCTGACCACCAAGATAGCCACCGGGACGATCAATAATACCGCCACCAAACCGATCACGGCGTAGGCCTCACGCCAGCCAAAATTGACGATGAGGAACCTGGCAAAGGGAGGAAATATGGCGCTGGACAGCACTGCGCCAAGCCCCATCATGGCGATGGCCCGGCCTCGCTTGGAGACGAACCACGTGTTCACCAACAGGATCGAGTTGATGCCCAATGAGCCTTGCCCCAAGGCCCGCAGACTGGCAAAAGCGACATAGAAGAGCACTATATTGGTGGCGGTCGCCATGCCGAAGCAAGCCGCACCGAATCCCAGCCCAATGGCCACCAACATGACTCTGGGCCCGTAGCGGTCCGCCAACCGGCTAACGAAAGCCACCAGGACAGCGCTCATGGCAGTGCTCGCCATGTACAACGCTGAGATGCCCGGCCGCGACAGACCGGTGTCATCGATGATGGAGTCGATGAAGATCGAGAAGACGTAAGACTGGCCGGGACCGCTGCTGAAGACCACCAAGCCGGCCGCCGCCACGACGTACCAGCCGTAGAAGATGCGGCGTCCCGGCCTGGGCGGGTTTTCTGTCGGGGTTGCGATAGCTGTGTCCTTGGTGCCGGTTTGGTCAGAGCAACGCCTAATACTACGCCAGATGTCCGCTCTCTGTTCCCCGTTACGTCAACCTGGGATATAGTGTCTGCTGCATCATTGATGCTTGAGCCGGATGCTTAAGCCGGATGCTTAAAACTGACGCTTAAGACTGACTTCTGACTGGAGAAAATATGCCCGCCAAGAAAGGGACCGGACTGCTGATGGTCTGGTGCGACGTTCCTGCCGAACGGGAAGACGAGTTCAATCGCTGGTACAACGAAGAGCACATCGCCGATATACTGGCCATCCCCGGGGTTCTGAACGGCGCCCGCTACGAGGCCGTTAAGGGCGGGCCCAAGCACCTGGCCTGCTACGAGTTGGACAGCCCCGCCGCAGTGCTGGGCGACGGATTCACCAAGCGCATCAAGTCCAAATGGAGTGAGACCATGGGGCCGACAATCGTCGGCGAGAACTTCTTCAATCCGCTCTACGAGATGATCCATCCGGACTCGGTTTCCAGCGACATGGCGGACAGCGGCATGGCCCCCGCGCTACAAATAGGCCGCATGAACATCCCCGTCGAACGGACCGAAGAGTGGAACCAATGGTACAACTCCACTTTCGTGCCCAATTTCGAGAAAGTTCCGGGCGTGATCCGGGGACGCCGCTTCAAGACTGTGCGGGGCGAAGACCCGTTATATTCAGTGGTCTACGAGTTTGAAGACGGGAACGTCTCACAAACACCCGAGTGGGAGGCCCAACTGGACATCGACCCGTCAAATGCCGATATGCGTGCCCTCATCACTCACGGTCCGGGTTCCCCAAGTATTTTTAGAAAGACATTCGAGCTTTAGGCCCACGCCTCTAAAGGAAAATAAATATGCCCAATCACGTAGTAACCGTCGGCAACGTTGAACTGATCTCCCTGAACGACAACCTGCCCGTCAGGTCGCCCTTCGTGGCCTTCCCTCACACAACCATCGAGGAGTGGAACGAATACCCCGAGCTGATGCACGACCACGAGAACGCCAACCACCGTTGGGGCGCATTGGCCATTCGCTCTTCGGGCAAATTGATCATCGTCGACACCGGCATGCAGGGCGAGGGCTGCTACCTGTTGGACGACATGAAGGAGAAGGGAATCGACCGGGAGGCGGTGGACATAGTTGTTTTCACCCACGTCCATCCCGACCACGTCGGCTGGAACTACACCGACGGCATGCCCAACTTCCCCAACGCGCGTTTCCTAGTACCCCAGAACGACTGGGACTACTGGACCAAGCCTGAGAATATCAACACGGTCGACTACATCGTGCCCCAGGTCCTCCCGCTCAAAGAAAATGGTGTGATGGACCTCTTCGACGGCGAGTATGAGATCACTCCGGAACTAACCACCTACCCGACGCCGGGCCACACCCCCGGCCATAGCTCCATCCGTGTCACTTCCAACGGCGAACACGCGTTCATCCTGGGTGACGTGGCCCACAGTCCGATCCAAGCCCACCACACCGACTGGTGCCCCGAGTTCGACATCATCCCGGACATGGCCCGCGCCACCCGGCACTCGGTCATCGATATGCTTGAGGCCGAAGGCACCCTGGTCTCGGCCGGCCACTTCCCCGACCCCGGCTTTGGCCGCTTCGTCCGCGGCGAAGAGCGCCGCTACTGGCAGGGGATCTAGCCAAAGCTATGCCCACAGACAAGATTCCAGAAGAGTCGCCGGCAACGCTGGTTTTCCCCCAGTTCGAGTCGGAGATGTACCGGATGGCCGCATCAGAAATAGAAGGCCTGAGCGAAGAGCAGCTGGACTTCGAATCAGACCGGTGGGGCTGGAGCGAGTGGAGCATCCGCCGCCATCTGAGCCACATGGCATCGGGCAACTTCCGCTGGTTCTGGCAGCGGTGGGGACTCCAGTTGTTCCCTGGTGGCGCACCAGCAGGCGCGCCCAGTCCTGAAGAAACCAAGGCGATGACCCAGTCCGCTTACGACCGCAGGATGGACGAAGGCCTGTATTGGGACATCGGTGTGATCTTAGAAAAACTGCGCGAGGGTATCGCCCTGGGGCAGGCCATACTATCCAACGAGACCGCAGGGTCGCTACGGACCAAACAGCTTGAGTTCTCCGACGACGGCGAGTGGCCCTGGTTTTATCTGATCCACGGCGACGGTCTGACGCGGGACACAGAGGTTCCTACCAAGATTTGGTTCTCTTTAGAGACAATCTTCCGGCACCGGTACTACGAGCACATCACCCATCTCTACAACATCCAGAGGATCAAGCTGGCCCAGGGCCTGACGACCAAGACTGAGGTACCCATAGAAGGCTATATGTCCCTGCCGGGCTGGGACCTGAGCAAACCCACCGGTACCTGATAGCAGACTTTGATAGGAGACAAACATGCCCAAAGCAAAACTGGTCCGATTCGACGACGTGGAACATCAGAACAAGCGGCCCGGAGTGCTACTCACCAGCCTCGTCGACGGAGACACAGGCGCCACCCTGATATCCAGTGGCGTTGCCGAGTTCGCCGTCGGGGCGTCAGCGCCCACCCACTACCACGACGCCGAGGAATCGGTGATTGTCATCGAAGGTGAGGGCCTCATGGTTATCAATGGCGAGGAGCACATCGTAACGCCCAACGACGCAGCCTTCATCTCGCCCGGCGCCCACCACAGCATCGCCAACCACGGCGACCAACCCTTCAAGATCAGCTGGACCTACGCGAGCATCAATTGGTCAACAACGCCGGTGGAGTAGTCCCCTTCATTCCGGCAAACCTCAATCCAAAGCGACAATTTCCGTAGGCGCGGGTTTTTAACCCGCCTGGCCGCAGGTAATCCGAATTGTGATATGGAGGCCAGGTCGCCGTGCCAGTCTGTACCGGTGTGCTCAGATTGTTTTGGCTCACTCCTGATTGGGCCGGTTAAAAACCGGTACCTACGGTCCCTTCGTCATTCTGGCCTTCGCCGGAATCCGCGCAAAACAAACTGGCGAATGTTGGAAGACTTGTTGATAACCCTTGCCCACACCTCCGACTATGTCGAAAGTCTCGACTTCGTCGGACCATCCCATCACCCGTCAGTCCAGACGCCTGATATCAACAAACCGGATCAGGAACCCTATGCTGACGGCCAAGGCGATGGCCCCGCCAATGGCCATGGCTGTGTTGATTCCTACCAGGATGCCCACTCCACCGGTGAGGGCAGCGAATAGCGGTATCAACCCCTGTTCGTAGTGCCACACGCTGGTCACACGGCCCCGCAGGTCGTCGGGCACCAGGGTTTGGATCAGCGTCTGATTCCCCACTATGAAATGGGTCTGGGAGAACCCCATGATCACCATGATTCCAACCGATAGCCAGACCCACTGCGACAGGCCCAATATCAGGACCACGGATGACCCTGATATCAACATCACCAAGGTCACCATTCCTTTCTTGGTGAAGAATCCAAATGACGAGATCAGCACGGTGGCAAATAGGCCGCCTGCACCCATGGCCACGATCATGGCGGTGCTGACTCCGGCCCCTCGGCCCAACGCTTCTTCGGTGTAGGCCGGCAGGAATAACAACAGTGGCATGAACACCGCGGTCCGCACGATATTCATCAACATCAGTCGAAGCATCTCGTGGCTGCCCACTATGTACCGAAGACCTTCTTTCAAATCGGCCATGGGAGAGGCTTTTTTCTGGTCCGATTTTTCCCGATGCGGGGTCTTCATCGGCAGCAGCAACAGGATCATCCCCACGTACATTCCCGACTCTACAAAGAAGTTCCATTGGAAATCCAGGGTCTCGATAAGCACCCCGCTGACGGCCGCGCCGGTAAGACGCATGGAGGTGATTCCCATGGCGTTTAACGCCAATGCGTTGCCCAGGTCTTCTCGCGGGACTACGTTGGCCACCAGGGCCTGCCGGGTGGGCTGGACGATGGCAAAACCTACGCCCGACACCAGCATGTAGCCATACACATGCCAGATGCTATCGATCATATCTTTGGCCAGCAACACGCCGAAAGTCATTGCCGATGCGAACATCACCAGTTGGACGCCCATGACTATCTTTCTGCGGTCCCAACGGTCGGCCAACACCCCGCCCCAAGGCCCCATGATCAAGACGGGTAACGCCCTGACGGCCACGGTCAGGATGGAATGAAGCGCGGAGCCGCTGATCTCAAGCGCCAACCAGCCGATGGTGATGAACTGGAGCCATTGGGCACAGTTGGCGAAAAGGTTACCCGTCCACAGGAAACGGTAGTTGACGTTATTCTGCAGCGAGGAAAAGGTCTTGACTCGACCGGATGGCTGCCGGGCGGGCGCTCCGCTGGGTCGAAGGTTAGGGGTTTCAGGGGATCGTGGACGCAAACTGAGGGGTGTAGAGCTCCCAGATGAAGATAGGGCCGTCGAATATCGTAGTGCCACGGCCTAATTGAATCAATAGCCGCACGAATTGCCACCTAGACGGGTACTTCGTGAAACTCGCCTCTGTTCGGGTCTTAGGACTACTGCAAACCGTTAACGACAAACCCATATGTTCCCGTTCGTGGTGAGCTCCGTCGAACCACCTGCCCGCAGCCAACGTCCTTCGACAGGTCCGATTCCATCGAGACTCTCGACTGTGGTCGGAGCTCAGGATGAGCGGGGGTGTTGCAGAAGGCTAGGATAAGCGAAGGGTGCAGGGTATTTGGGGGAAGTTCGGTGCTAACTGGCCCCGCATAATCAGTCCCGGTAGTTCACGAACTGCAGGGGTTGGATGTTCTTCATGTCCTTGATGAAAGCGATGGCTTCCTGCAGGTCGTCTCGCTTCTTGCCGGTTACCCGTAATTCACTGCCTTGGATCGCCAGTTGGACCTTCATCTTGGCCGACTTTACGTCTTTGACTATCTTGCGGCCCAGGTCACTGTCGATCCCCTGCTTGATATTGACCGTCTCTCGCAGGCTACTACCCGCTGCATCTTCAGCGCCTTTGAATTCCAGCGCGCCAAGTTCCACCTTGCGCATGGCCAGGTATTTGCGAAGAAGTTCTTGGACCTGAGTCATTTTCATGCTGTCGTCAGCGGTCAGAGTCAGGGTGTCTTCAGACCGGATGATGGCGCACTTGGTGTTGGCCAGGTCGAACCGCTGCTTAATCTCTCGCTCAACACCGTTCAGAGCGTTATCAACTTCCGCCAGGTCGGTTTTGGACACCACATCAAAAGATGGCATGGGAAAAGAGCTCCTCGGGTTTAATGCTATTGCGTCCATGATACAACAGGTAAATCGTACAGGATTGGCATTTTTGCCTGATTTATTTTGTCGGATACGGGTTACCTACCTTCTCGTTAGCCTCCAAGAAAAGGTTGCGATAATTCTCCAAGTTCTCCCCTTCATCTTGCTTGAAATATTTCGTTAGTCTCTTGTAATTGTCATATAGTCCGAAATATATATGCACCGTTACTTGGGGTCTGTGGTCTCCCGCAAGCGCTTTCAAATACCAGGTGTTCGATTCGTTCAGTAGAGCGATTGCTGCTGGATGGTTGGTTTCATACAGGTTCTGAGTCTTGAAAGCTGCAATAGTAGCCAGCCCAGAAAAGACGGCATTACTGTCAGTTCCAGTTTCTACAATCGATCTATATATCGTCTCTGCTTCACCGAAATTGCCTTTCTTTAATTCAATTGCCGCCCTCGTTGATTGGATGTTTGTTAAATCCGTCGGCGTAAGATTGGTCTTCGGAATCCCTTCGAGAACTCTTTCTGCCCCTGTAATATTTCCAACCTTTAGAGTTCTTCCAACCTCCAGCAACCCGTTCGTTACCTGCTTGGTGGCTCCGTTGTAAATCAAACCCGAATTATCTTCCTGGAAATAATCGTCTTGCTTGAAACTTTCGATAAATCTAGAAACGTATGAAAACATTGTCGGCTTGTGTTGCTGATGCGAGAAAACCAGCCCAATACCAATTGCAACTATTCCAATAATTTGTATTGAGAGCCCGACGTTCATTGAATAGAAACCTCATGATATGGAAGCATGCATGAAACCCTCTTGGGTTCCTCAATGAGATTCTGGAAATTAACTCACTTCCTTACCAATTTTACATCATCGGTACCACGGGATATGGCACAACGCATGGAGAGAATAAATCGATCGAAAAACACGCGATCGAAAAAATTTATTGAGCGGACGCCGCCTTGGTGCTACAGTTCTTTGTGCTGATGCCCATGGCTTCAACTCTGGTCACCCAAGTTTCAACGGGCTGGTAGGCGAATTTGTTCTCTGTGTATGTTCTTCGCAACCCGGAAGGCCGTCTTTACATCGGTTTCACTACCGATTTGCCCCGTAGTCTGCGGCAGCACCAAGGCGTTCAGGTAGGCTGGACCGAGGGCAAAGGGCCGTGGAAACTCACCCTCCATGAGGAATTCGAAGACCGCGCTCCGGCGATGCGCCGGGAAAAGGCTTTAAAAAGCGGCGATACCGACCAAGAACTTCTCCGAAAATTATCTTCGCCTAGTCTCTGATCAATATTGAGCGCGCGCCGACTAGGTGCTACAATCCGTGTGGCTAACAACCACGGCAACAATCCTCTTTTTCTACGTTCCCCGATAGCTCAGCGGTAGAGCGGTCGGCTGTTAACCGATAGGTCGTAGGTTCGAATCCTACTCGGGGAGCCATCACTGGCGCTACTTTCTCACCGGGATTCTTGAATGTGTAGCTTATTTCCAAGTTTTCACCTGTGACGGCGACTTGGCTCAACATTTCCCGCAAAAAGAGCTTTTTGTCTTCAGTAGCACTTTCATTCAGATGAGTCCTAGCAGCTTCTATAACTTGATTCACCGCCTTCTCGGACACGTTCATTGTTGGCTGTTTATTGGTATCGATCCCATCTAGCCGACCGTTAAGCTTGTTTAACGACTCGTAACACTGATTGATTGGGCCTGCTAATGCATCGGGATTTACGCCCCTAGAAATCGCATCTTGGTAATTGCGCAATTCTCCTTCCACTCTAATCGCTTCGACCTTTAAACCTTCTGCCGCGCCGCTAACTAATTCTTTATCACGCCGAGATTGCTGATCCATGATTACAAGTCCTCGGCTAACGCAGCCTGGCTGCAATATTTCATCAGCTACGACGCCAATCACGAATTCCTCGATTGCGGCTTTCTTAATCAACCGGCACTCGGATGCAGGAATTAAGCTTTTATTCCTAAGTGAGCAGGCATAATATTCTCTGGTGCTGTTGGCCCACCCAACGTAATTGCATTGGTGTGTGGTGCACCACAATAAACCGGAAAGCAGGTAATCCGACTTCATAGTTCGTTCACTGAAGTGGCTCTTTCGTTTGTTGCCTAGAACAATCTGTACTTTGCCAAACAATTCCTCGGTCACAATCGCTTCATGCGCTCCTTCAGTAATAACCCATTCGTTTTCTGGGTTATTTACCCGGATAGCCTTGGTTTCCACATGGCGTTGACGGTTATATACCCTCTGTCCTAAGAAGACCCGATTATGTAGGTACGTTGACAAGCTAGATTTGTTTTTGACTACCCCAGTGGCCAGAACAATTTCAGTGAAGCTGCTTCCTTCGCTTGCCATCTGGAATGCAAGTAAAGCCTGGTCCCGTCACTCCGGGTCGGGTTCCCAGGCGGTACGGACTAACGGTTCGCCTGATCTCTTGAGTCCTACAACCTTACTTGCGCTCCGATACCCCTTCGGTGGTCTACCACCTGCCGAAAATCCTTGGCGAGCAATCTCTTTTTGGCCACGCAGAACATCTTCGCCAATTTGTAATGTCAAAAACTCATCGACGACGGCAAGTATCGATTCGATCAGGAATCCCAGTGCTCCTTCCATCTCAGGTTTTTTAACTAATGCGACACGAATTCCCTTTCGTCTAAGAAGGGCCTGATAAGTCAAACGATGCTCCAGCTTTCTGGACAATCGATTCGATTTCCAAGCGACGATGACATCGAAAACCTTGGGTTTCTCCTTGGCCAGTGCCATCATTTCTTGAAACGCGGGGCGATCGTCGGTCCGTCCAGATATCCCACCGTCCTTAAAGACATTTACTACTTCCCACCCCTTCGATGCGGCAAAATCTTCACATTCTCTAATCTGCGCTGCGATTGGAGTCTCTTCTTCCGCCTGATCTTCGGTACTCACCCGAGCATAGATTGCGACCCGGAGAATCTTAGTTTCAGTCTCGTTTCCGTTTACGTTCTCAATCATTACTCAACCTTTCGTGTCTTGGGTCCAGTCTTCGGTCTATTCCGCATGTAGTTCTCCAGCGACGAAGTTTCCACTAGCCAGTCGCGACCGAACTTCAATCCGAAGATAGTCCCAGACCCCATCAATCGCCTGATGTGATCTTGGGATATTCCAGAGTGGCTGGCAGCCTGTCTTGTCGTGAGATAACCATCTAACATAGATTTATTATACACGTTAACGTGTATAATTTAAGGACAGTTGAGACATGAGCATCAAAGTCAAAGACGAACTCCGCTCCGGGGTAATGACTCGTCAAGAACTTATCGCCACACTGGGTAACGACGACCTGTTAGACAAGGCCCTCAGCAGATTAGTTAATGCCCGTGAAATCGCCAATCCGAAGCGTGGTAGCTACAAACTACCGATGAAGGCTCGGACCTTAATGACTAATCATCAGGGGGGTACATCGGGAAGGCATAGGGGGTGGGGTACTGGTGGGGTAGTGGGGGGCTCAGCCGGAACATGACCATTCCAAGACAACTAGCCCTTGGGGAAGTTATAGGGCAGAAAAAGGGAAAAGCCCAGTCGAAACCCCGTCCGGTGTCTCCAGGTCGTCCAAGGCGAGAACTGGACGTAGAACTGCTTAGAGAGCTACGGGATAGGGGTTATGGGTACAAACGGATTGCGTCGGCATATACAAGGGCGACCGGTGAATACATCTCTCATGCGACTGTGCGAGAGCGGTTGGTTGATGGTTAGAACTCAGCCTGGAATTTTGGACTGTGATAGCAGGAATTTTTGGGCTCGACGATTAAACTATTTAGCTTGGAACCATGCCCCTGAGTAGACACCTCTATCCGGTGGAGAGGCCACGAAAGGCGCCATACCAGCAAATATTTCCTGGACTTTATCAGATGCGTCCCGAGCATTCTGACTACTCTCATAGAGTCCTATTATTGTTATCTCGTCCTCCCCGGTCACAGCGACTGCGAATCCAATCATACCGGTTAATTCGGTCACTACTCCGGACTGCGCGTCGATAAACTTAGTTGCGTCGTCCATTTTTCCAGGTTGCAAACTAACAACGGTTTTAGATATTCCAGGCATTTTCTTCACTCCTAATACTATTTAAAAACGTGCCTGACAGTAACATACCACGACTTGCCAATAAATTAATCCAATGCGCTACTTTTCTTGTTTCCGGCCCCTCTCAGGAAGGCTAGGAGGCGGATACTTAAAGGGTAGGGGCGTGTATGCCGAGTACCTTGCGATTGTATACCGTATGCAAAACGCTAGCTATGGATACAGCCATCAAACCGGTACTATCCCGACAACTTCGATTGCTAATCAATAGCTCGAAGCTACATTCCGGGCGTGAAATTTTGTCCACTGCGTTACTACCTCCATCGACGCCTGAAGTTTACGCCTCGTTCTTCGAGGATATTCTCGGGGACATAGCTGTAGATGGCAGAGTTACCAAAGGTTTTCTTACACTTTTATACGCCGGCATCGCCCCGGATAAAATAGGCAAACCCAACAGCCACCAGAGCCTGCGGAGAAGGGTTACGACACATGATGGGTAGGGCATTCTCAGTCCTTCTACTACCTGGAGACGCTTATGTGCCCTTAACGCGTCCATCGCTGCTGTTGGTTAAACTGGCGTTCGATGGCTTTTCAGGGACTTCGGTTCCCCGAGACTATAACGATCCTCATGCTTTTGTAATCTGGTCCTGACATTGATACGGACACTTGCTAAATCTATGTCAGACCAGCATAGCCAATGTGTCCTTTGCTCATAAGGTCTTGAGCCGGTGGGGCCGGGCTGGCGGCCTGCTGGTTGGAGGGCTGGGATTTCGGGGCGTTTCTGGGTGTAAACCGGAGGGGTGTGTGACTCCCGGACCTGGATGGGGCCGTCAGACATCCTAGTGCCACAGCTGCGGTGAAGCAATGGCCGATTGCTCGCGGCTGCGTTAGTCCTTAAACTAGCCGGGGCTAAAATCGCCATGGTTGATATAACTGCATTGGTAGGGAAAATGAAATTCGGTCTGTTCTACTCGATCCAGTTTCCCGACCCCACACAACATGAGACACGTTCAAGGGCAGAAAACATTAGGGTGGTGGCGGGTTTGGACTCCTGGCGCAAGGTGTAGATCTACCGCACCTAGAAAGGAGTCAGATTGGTATGCGCGGACGTTCTTTAAATAGCTATACTGTGACATGGCTGTAGGAAGTTAGGTACTCGGTTCAGTCATAGGTGTAATATATCTGCGATTCTAATGTCATTAACCTTTTGATGTACGAGCGAAACTGCAAGAGAGTTAACAACTGAATACTGCAGGTATGCAGCTGGCGATCGGCGAAGGAGGCAATATGGTTCAGACAAAGATTGAGACAAACTTAGCATTGGTAGAAGCCCATTTTGGCAGTGAGGCTAACGGGCGAGTCGACGAGGCTGTGGGCCTATATACCGACGATATTATATGGGAAGCACCTTCTCGAAATATCGTCCTACATGGAAAACAGGAAGTGGCAGACAACTACCGGGAGATGTTTTCCGGGTTCAAAGACGTGGAATTTCGAACTTTGGACCGTTTCGCAACTGAGGACCGAGTCGTCGACGACAGTGTCATTTCCTTAGAGATAATTAAGGACGGTTTCATGCCATTTCCTGTGGGTACTAAGGTCGAAATGCGTTTGACCCATATATTCGAGATTCGGGACGGAAAAATTAGCAAAGAAATCGGTATCGAGAGTCCGCCGAAAGCGGTCTAAAATACGCTACTGAAACCACCTATCGAAGTAGCAACGATATTACGCGATAGTTGAGTCAGATGATTACTCTGATGTAAATCTGCTTATGCAAGGCCATGTTTTTGACGGTTCGGTTGAAATTCCGCCGTGTCTCGACATTACGAAGCAGAGGAAAAACCAGGGAGAATAGGGCACATAAACAGCTCAGTCCTCTCCCTCAAAAGGGTGGTTGGAAAAATTTCTGAGGCCGCTCTTTCTTTTTTCCAAGTTCCCAACTGGCCAACGTACCTTACTGGGTGCGCCTTGTCGGTTCTCGGGGCCTTTTCTGAAGAAGGGAAAATTTCAGGACATGGTCTGCGATTAATAAAATGCAGGCGGACTTCGCATCTCGGCATTAACCTAGAGCTGAGCCGCTTACCTTAGATGTCACTAGTACTATTGCTTTGCAAGAGGTCAACCGCCGCATGCGAGGAATGTTTTATGGCTGGAAGCTAGCCGGGCTTGCTCTACTGGTAATTGGCTTGGTCAGCGGTCCAGTGTGGAGCGGAGTTGGTGTATGGGTCAAAGCTCTCGAGATGCAGTTTGGCTGGAGTAGGGCGCAGTTAACGGGTGCATTTTCTCTTGCCCAGCTGGAAGGCAGCATACTTGGCCCATTACTCGGCTACCTCATAGACCGCTTGGGTCCTCGGCGCATGGTATTTATTGGGCTAGTGATCACCGGTCTAGGTTTTGTCTTGTTCAGCCGTACCAACAACTTACTGACATTTTATGTTTCCTATGGATTGATCATGTTGGGCACGGCAGCAGGGAGTTGGCTCCCGCTCATGACGGTAGTTAACAGGTGGTTCATACGGAAACGCGGTTTGGCAATGGCGGTAGCGGCAGAAGGGTCTCCATTGGGAGGCCTATTGTTGTTACCGGTACTCGCGTGGGCGGTCACTCCTAGCCACTTCGGTTGGAGTACGACGGCCCTATGGATAGGAATTGTTTTCCTGGCCCTGGCCTTCCCGGTATCCAGGTTCATTCGTGAACGGCCCGAAGGTTATGGCGAACGCCCCGATGGTGATCCATCGCCGAATGCGTCGATGAGTCAAATTGAGGTTGTCAGGACTCTTCCAAGGGATATCGGTAGTAGAGATGAACCTGACTTCACGGCGAGTCAAGCAATTCGCACCAATGCTTTTTGGTTAATTACTTTTGGCCATGCCTTCTCCAGCATGCTTTTTGCGACATTGACCGTGCACTTAATACCGATGCTTTCAGATCGAGGGCTGTCTTTGCAATCATCGGCCAACGTGTTTTCAGCGATGATGGGAGTGGCGGCAGTTTTTCAGTTGATAGGTGGATACGTGGGTGACCGGATGGAAACCAGAGTGGCGATCGCCGTTTTCGGATTCATCCAGGCCGCTGGCTTTACTATAGCCGTGTTTACCGAAAGCATGCCGATGGCTATTCTATTTGCGGTATTATTCGGTGCTGGTTTTGGCGGCCGTAATCCCTTAACTGTAGCTATTCGAGCTGAGTATTTTGGACCAAACGCCTTCGCAACAATCACTGGTATTTCCAGTGCCCCGATGTATTTGTTCATGTTAGCAGCACCTCTGTTCGCAGCGTTTATCTTTGACACGCAAGGCAGCTACCTGATTGCCTGGTTGATATTGGGTGGCTTAGGATCTATGAGTGGGGTACTCTTCTTGTTGGCCAAGAAACCACTCTAACCATCTTTACCTAGTACCAAAGGTGCTAAAAGTTTCCTCACTCGAGGGGGATTTTTCTTGTTTCAGCGACACCCCCATAGGGAAGGCATAAGGGGTGGGGTACTGGTGGGGTAGTAGGGGTCTCAGCCGGAACATGATCATTCCAAGACAACTAGCCCTTGGAGAGGGGACGCCGAAACTCATCTTGATTACATTGGTTGCCGTGGTTGTGGGGCTGATGGTTGGTTGCGGAGGCGGGTCGGACGAATACGAATACCCTAATGGGATGTTGTTCCGCGGGCGATTATAACTACAAGGCTATCTACGTCTTGAACCCGGTTGCTGTAAAGGTGCTGGTAGCATAGTAATTTTCAGGATTGGGATTGGGAATGGGAGATCGAGTAAATCTGGACCGACTCTCTATCCAGCATGTTCGTGTTTGGCAGGAGACTTCGGCGATGGGCAAGTTGAGCGATGCAGAGTTGGAGATGGTTTACAAGACCGGCATCCAGCCCACCGTTTACCTCGCCAACAAATCAGGCTGGTGTAGAGGAAGGGCTGGTGCAGATTTGGGGCCCAGTGGAGGAAGTCGGGGCACCGTTCTAGGAGAATGAAAGTTAGGGTGTAGCGAGACATCGACGACCATGGTGCCTGATTGGCGGTAGGTGGAACCCTCTCGGGGGCACGTAAACGGGGAACGGAATCACACCTTTGAGCCGAAATGCGCAGGCCGAGTTTGATTCATTCGACGCCGAATTGACTAACGATAGCTGGAACTAGAACCCCTTCTCGCTTCCCCTGAGGATGCGGTGCCACCACGAACCGATTGCCTTCCGGCGTCGTACCTGCGGCTTCCACGGGGCCACCTGGGTCTCTGTACTCCACTACCCACCCCATTCCTTCAATGAAGGGCTTTGCCCACGAATATCCGGTCAGAAACAACAGGCGACGTGGCATCCAATCTTCAATCTCGACTCGGAGCATGCGGATGCAATGTTCACGTTGAGCTTTAACTAGACCGGTCGAAGGGTTACCGGTTGAATGAGGTGAGATCTTATATAGATTGCTCCAACACATCTGTTGGCAACCAGCAAAAGTGGGACACTTTTGTAAAGGAGAGATCAGGTGGAAATGGCCGTGTTCTGGGACTCCCGGAGCAGGTGGTTGTAGCGTTTGCGTTGAGCTAAGGTCTGAGCTTTCACCTCCCTTCTCGTGATCAGGATCTCTTCGCGTCTTTCG